>OCVR010002263.1_pt1 | contig 14584 bp, 11 predicted proteins | sample 1539091 | NCBI WGS metagenome assembly OCVR01 (sample SAMEA3355530, study PRJEB22509) | marine metagenome | biome: marine; feature: coastal ocean; material: water | place: USA | collected 2010-08-07 | depth 16 m | reverse complement strand
TGCCCTCGCCCCAGTGTAAGGCATCACTGTCCTTCAGGTCGCGCTTGAATTGCGCAGTATAGCGGGCGTCCAAAGCGACCGCCTCTACGTCAACCTGGCTTGGCGGCGGCGGTGCGATGAGTATGGGTAGTGCGTAGATTCCGGCTGCAAACCCCAAAGCACCTGCCGATAAGTGAGTAAAGACCAGAATGAGTAATATTCGTATGTTCATAATGCCTCGATGCATTCGCCTGTCGATTATGACGGCCATGCCCCTACCTGGGGCGTGTTAAAGCGGGTAAACCGTTCAAATCAAGGTTACCGCGCTATCGTATTCCGGCCAGACCTGGCCTTGGCTGGACCGCAGGCATAAATACCCTTCTTTAATTGGGCGGTAGATTGACCTTGGTAGTTGATATCCAGCTCTCCAGACAACAGTGTCATTCGTTCCGGTGATGTATGCCAGCGTGCGGGTAAGTCATAGTGTCCTGGCACCTTAAAAAATACATCTACGTCTGATTTGGCAGGATCGCCACGCAGCACTGCTCTTTGGCAGCCTGATGGAAAAAATTCAGGGCATGGCCCCCACACGAAAGATTCATCATCAATCGAGTACGATGCCGGGGAGTCTGATGTATAACCGAGACATGTGTAGAAAATGAGCGTCGCGGCTGTGATGCTCGAACACGTTGATCGCCTTATCATCTGAAATTAATTCCTTTGATTCCTCGCCTGACGTTTCGGTTTTGCGCGACTGCAGGGTAATTCTCGACCGTAACGGATTAACGCTCTTTCAAATCTAAATAGTCCGCTTTCCTCTGTTTTTTCGATCAATATAAAATGCCCAAGACACTACCGTTATGATGTACACAAACGTGCCAACCGTTACGGTGAGCTGGTCAATAGTAGAGGTGACCCCGATAAAAAAAAGCGTAAGTAACAGTAAGAGCAACGCATAGATCTGGAAAATAGCGGCCCTGGCGGTGTAGAAAAATACGTATCGTGTATGCATTTCTGTCCTTTTATTGTTGCGGCCTGCCCCACCGCCAGCAGACGCCCGATACATTGCCCAGACAATGGCGCCCAGTGCCAGCGTAAGTCCGAGTAGCCGTATGGTCAAACCCTCTCACCGGACGATACCACGCCAATGGGTTGGCGTCCCGGGGGCTGCATGGTTTTTCGGCCGCTAGCGATTTAACGGCTGAGGTGGCCTATTTTGTCATGGAACAGGTCTGGCCAAGGGCGTAGTCTGAGAACCCTCCAACCCTCGTTAAGGTCAATCGCATGTCTTTCGTTGTTGTAGAAAAGCCCCGGCCATACATCACACAGATCACGCTTAACCGCCCGGATCGCATGAACGCGATGGCGTTTGATGTCATGGTGCCTTTCAAGGAAGCGCTGGAAGAGGTGAGTTTTGATAACGAGACCCGCGTAGTTATCGTCACAGGCGCTGGAGCAGGTTTTTGTTCTGGCGCGGATCTGGAGGATCCGGGGTGGTTAGATATATTCGATGGCTTAACGGTGCCCGGTATTGCCCGCCGTGCTATGAAAATACTCGATGACGTTATCAAGGCGATACACGACATGCACCAGCCCGTTATCGGGGCAATCAACGGCCCCGCCATTGGCGGAGGCTTTTGTCTGGCGATGGCTACGGATATCCGCATCGCAGCGGAGGGTGCTTATTTCCGCCCTGCGGGGATTAACAATGGCCTCACATCTGCGGAGTTAGGACTCAGCTACCTCCTGCCCCGAGCTGTAGGTACAAGTCGGGCGTTTGAGATTATGCTAACAGGGCGTGACGTAGAAGCAGAGGAGGCTGCCGCCATTGGTATTGTATCCCGGGCGGTGCCGAAAGAGGTGCTATTGGAGGAGTGTTACGCTGTCGCCGAGCGTATCAACGGTTTCAGCCAGCTGGGTGTAGAACTCAGTAAACAGATGTTGTGGTCCGGCGTCGATGCGGGCAGCCTGCATACACATATGAACCACGAGGGTCATGCGCAGCTGTTTGTGCGGATGACAACGCAGAACTTCGAGGAAGCGATCAAGGCACGCAAAGAAAGTAGGGCGCCGGATTTTAAGGATTAATCGTGAAGTAGCCGGATTCGCTAGCGGGTCATGAGTGAGTGGCAATGATAAAATCAGCGGTTTCGATCGTATCGATGCGAGCGTTTTTGGGGTCGGATGAATAAAAGTTAGAGCCCGCGCAATACCTGCAGCACAGTGGAGTCGATTATGTGCCTGCGGTGCTTTGCTCGATGATCTGAGATCACCGGCACGTGCCGCACGGCGACTTCCGCAACTACTCGGATGATTGCTTGCGCAGCAGGGGAGAGCCACTCTTGTTGTCCGGCGTTTTATTGTTGGCTATGACACCGAGAGAAGATCTTAACAGGGGCGTATTGCGGCCTTGCCAGATCCAGATAATAGCGGGCGCCAGAGTAGGAACAATCAGCACGTTAAATTGGTAGAGGATACCGATGACGTTGGCATTGGGCACAAACACGTCAGGTTGTTCAAAAAAAGTACCCCCGAGATTTACCATAAGCTCCTTGAGACACAGGCATAGCAATCCGAACATCATCAGTAAATAAAGAATGATAAGGCCGTAAAGGTAGCTCCCGAGATAGGTGTCCCGCTGGGTCGCAAAGTGCAGCACGGTATAAAATGGCACTGAAACCGTCACGATCATCGGGTTGATCCTGAAACCGAGTTGATACTCCGCCCCGGCGAGGGGTACGGCTTCCCCATTATTCTCCCCGAAGCGGGTCATCAACAGCGCGCTAGAGCCGTCAAGGTAGAGAGCGTCTACTACTGTAGGAAACCAGTTGCTCAGGCATTGGCTGACCAGACCTATGGCCGGTGTTGCCAGTGAGCCACCGAGGGTGGTCCATACAACAAAGCAGGGCACTATCAGTACAAATACATACAGCAGGAATTGCCGCATATGCGGTTGTTCAGGCATTGCCGGTTTCCGCAGACTGAGCCAGTCGAGACAGATAGCGCAGGTATACGGTGAATACGATCAAAACATCCAGCATGATAAGCGACGGCCATAAATACAGATGAATCCAGGTAAATATTTCCATGTTCCAGTCCCCCAGATAGAACAGGCTGATGATGCGAGCCAGGTTAAGCGTCTGAACGGCAAGAAACCCGATGGTTATGGCCAGTGCCTTGGCCTTCCAGTTGGCGGGATAGGCCAACACACCGGCCACCAGCACGATGGTGGCTTCCACGCCGTTGCAGCCTGATTCGATAGATACGGCAAAGCCCGTGTCCTTGAATTGAAGAACTTTACCGTAGGCAATTACGGACGAATCGAAGGGTAGTATGATCGCCGCACTGATGCGTGCCAGCAGTGAGGTAAAGGGCGTGATCACATGATCTTGCACGGTTACTAGCATCTCCAGTGTAAACAGGGAAACCAGCAGGGCCATAAAAAGAATTAAAAAACGCGTCAAGCTCGGAAGCTCCTGATAAGACTGCTTTCGGCAGTCTAGCATGCCTTTTGGGTGAGGTTATTCCAAGCTATCACTCTGTTCCCGGGTGCGGGGCTCCCCTGAAATCAGGTCGATATCAACCTCCGTCAGACGACGGTAGTCGCCTTGTCTCAGGACGAAAAACCAGGGGTACTCGCTGCTTTTAATAAAGTGCCGACCTCCCTCCGTATAAAGCGCTAGAGTGCTGTCGCCCCCGAGGCTTTGCACCGACAAAATTAGGTCTGCCTCTGTCAGGGCCAGAGAGTCCGCCGTGGCGGAAGTTGCTGGAGCTCCCACCTGCAGAGTTTTCAGAGCGTTGACCAAGGCTGCCGCCTCGTTTTTATTCGCTGGCAAACCCCCGGCTGCAAGCCATCGGTCGTTTTCGTAGTGCACGCTATAAAGGTCAGCGTCTATTCTCAGTGGCACCCTGACCTGCAAAAGCCGGGGGTCAACCCACGCACCGCCCGTGAGCGGCAGGCTGGTGGTGTCCAGGGTTATGCTGTATACGTTTTGCTGCGTTGCGTTGCGCACGTGTGAGCGGCGGAAGCTCGGCGAGGCGCCAAGATACAGGCGGGCGAGGGCCTGCCCGTCTCCAGCGAGATCAATCCTGCGTTGAAAATATTCGGTGTCTACCTGAAAGCGCCGGTGGGCCTGCTCCGTATGGGCCACTGGCCAGCCCCGTTGATGTCGGGAGAGGGCCGTGAGCAACGTGTCGACTAGTTGTACGTCTGCTGGCAACGGAGTCTCTCCGGGAATCGTCCATTGGTCGCCGGAGCGTTGCAGAACTACCTTGTTACCGAGCGCGTCGCGCAGTTGTACGGTATCCACCGCGGCACTGTCAAAGGAGGGCAGTAGTGCGATTCCAGCGCCGCCGTCGTTAGCCGGTGCTCGCGGCCAGAATACCATTGCTGCGATCAGGCACTGTGTGACCAGCACCAACAGCAGGAATGTGGTGGTTCGGTTCACAGTAAGAGTCCACGTGAATAGCGGCGGCGGCGCTGGCGAGCGTTGAGCCAGCTTCCTAGAACCATCACGGCGAGCAGTAACAGGGCGAGAGCGTAGTTTGTGTATTCGATGGTCTTTTGCATGCGCCGCTCCATGGGCGGCAGCGTGCGGTTGAAATGTCCCCGGGAGCGGATGCCCAGCAGTTGCTCGTCCCGCATGGCCCAGTCCAGCGAGTTCAACATTAACTCAAGGCTGCCCAGGTACTGTGTACTACTGGCGGCCACGATGCCCTGCAATATCTCGTCGCTCATAAAGTCATTCGAAGCATACAGAACGATACGGGCTGACTCGGCGGAGTGTTCCAGCAAGTTGGCGGAAGGAAAGTCCCCGGTGATGATTGCGCCCGGATTCCCCTCTCTAAAAAAAGAGCTGAATCGGCCATTCATGAGCAGACCTAGTGTGTAGGTCTTGCCGTCGCCCGCCGGTGGCTGTATATGGGCGGCGCCGCCGGTCCCCGCGGTCGGCATGATACCCCGCTTGCTCGACAACCATGCGTCAGAAGAACTTTGCAGCAGTGGAGTTATCTGCGTATCCGCGGCCGGTTTTGCGACGATCGGGGATGCCCAGGGCATGGTTAGTTGCGGCAGGTTGCGAGTCACCGGATGTGCGATCAAGCCCGGTGGGCGCAGGTCGATAAAATAGGGGTAGTTGCGCAGCTCGGCGTCCTGAAACTCGTAGTCTCCTGCGAGGCGCGTCACCGGCACAGTGAAGCTTGCATTTTGACTGTCCAGCACCACGCTTTCCTCGATGTTGATTCCGTGATGAGCCAGCCACCCTTGTAGCCCGCTAGTGTACGTATTGAGTTGCAGTTTTCCTGCGGTGATACTCGCCGAAAACGGTGCCGTAACCAGCACCACGGTGCCCCCTCTCATCAGGAACTGGTCGATGGCAAATAGCGCACGACTGCCGAGCGACCGGGGTGCGATCACCGCCAGTATGTCGGCGTCTGCTGCAACAGTGCCGTCCGACAGATCCTCCTGGCGCAGGCTGTATTCACGCGACAGGGCGCGTTCGAGATGGGTAAAGACCGGTCCCGAAGCCTGCAGTGGCGAGACGCCAGTGCGGTCCGGTGGCAGAGACAGCGCTACGACTTTATTGAAGCCGGTGGCGAACCGTTTCAGTCCCGCGTCCAGCGCCAACCGGAAGTTGGCAGGGTTGAATTCCCCCGCGGGCAGTTGCACCACTTGCTCCGAAGTAGCCAGCGTCAGGTAGAAATAAAACTCAGTGCCGGCACCCTCCTGAGCTACCATCGGTTTAAATCCCCAGTTCTCACGAATTCGCCTGGCAATGTCGCCGTCCCGTGCTTCGGGTTCGATAAAGCGCACGCTGAGTTTACCCTCCGAGTTATCCGCCGCCAGGGCCAGTTGCTGTTCGATAGAGCGTTTGTAGGCGCGCAGTGTTAGCGGCAGCAGTGCATCCTTCGATACGTAGCCTATAAACTCAACGGGCTCTTTGATACCGTCGAACAGGCGCCCACCGGAAATGTAGTCGGTCACTACTTGACGAATCGCGTTGGTGATTTGGTACTCCGGATTGCGCAGCAATACCTCGGTCGGTGTATTTGGCACGGCGCGCACTTCGATCAGATCAGTGAAGCGCAGGCTGCGAAATTCGTTGCCATAGCGCACCAGCACATTGAAATAGGCATTGACCAGCGAGGCCTGGTGTCGATCCGCAATACGGAACGGGGTGGAGGAAATGCCGTAGATCTCGTTGGCCTCGCGCTCCAGTGACGGGTCTGCGGCAGGGTCTACGATATGGCGGATCACTTTGCCGTTGCCCGCGATCTCATATTCTTGCAACAAGTCCTGAATTTGTGGCACCAACGGTGCCAGCAAGGGGTGCGTCTTACTGCTGAAGTAGCCCTGGATAAGTAGGGGCTCCTGCAGGTCCTTCAGCAGAAAACTCGTAGCGGGAGAAACGGAGTACAACTTACCCTCGGTGGTGTCGAGGCGCAGAGTGTCCAGCGGGCTAAGCCACAAGTTGGTCATGAACAAGTTGGCGATAAGCAGGAGGGTGATGCGCCGTTTACGCTTCAGCCCGATTGTTGCGGGCTGGCCATAGCAGCGCAGGGATTCCAGTGCGTATACATTTAAAGCGAGAAAACCCGCACCGATGGACACGTAATAGATGACGTCGCGTAGATCCAATACGCCGCGGGTGATAGCGTCGAATCGCGCAGCGCTGCCCAGCATGCGCAACATATTGCCAGTGTGGTCACTGAAATAGGCGGTAAAGTCGGGGCTGCCAGACAGATACAAAACGGAGCACAGCATTACGGTGGCAATAAGACTCACCACGGAGTTGTCGGACAGCGCGGAGATATACAATCCGATGGTCAGGTACATGCCCCCCAGCATCAGGGTTGCAGCATATCCTCCAAGCACCGGCCCCCAGTCAAGGTTAGCGATCAATGCAACCGTGAAGGGCAGAGGCAGTGTCAACACGACTGCCAGACCGAGCAGAGTGAAGCAGGCGCAGAATTTCCCCGCTACGAACGGCCAGGGGCTGTGAGGCTGGGTGAGAATATGCTCTATAGTGCCGCGGCTGCGCTCCTCGCTCCAAGCGCGCATAGTCAGTGCTGCACAGAGAAAAATCAGCAATACCGGCATCCACTCGAAGAGGGGGCGGATGTCGGCGATATTGCGAGCGAAGAAAGATTCCACCCAGAATACAATGAAGCCGTTGGCAGCGGCAAAGGACGCGAGAAACAGCCAAGCCACGGGGGAAGCAAAAAAGAGGCGTAGCTCCTTACGCGCAACTGTCGTTACCACAGGATCACTGCCCATTTTTATGGACCTCACGGAACACGTTTTCAAGGCCTTTTTCAATCAGCTCCGGCAGCGCCTGGTCCAGAGCCAGTTGACCGCCGCGCATGAGAAGAACGCGGTCACATACCGCCTCAACTTCCTGCATGATGTGGGTGGAGAGTATGACTGTAGCGTGACTGGCGGCCTGTTGAATCAACTCGCGCATCTGCCAGGTTTGGCCCGGATCCAGTCCGTTGGTGGGCTCATCCAGGATCAAAAGACGGGGTTGACCTAACAGTGCTTGCGCCACGCCAACCCGTTGTCGTGAGCCCCGTGACAGGGTATGCACCGGTGCCAATGCGTACTGCTCGAGGTCCGTGGCCATTATGACCTCGCGCATGCATTGCAGCCGCGCTTTTGCCGAAATCCCCTTAAGAACCGTCATATACTCCAGATACTCTGCAACGGTCATGTTCGGATAGAGGGGTAGATTTTCCGGCAGGTAACCAAGATGTTGCTGCATAGCGCGTGGGTCTTTTATCACATCGATCCCGTCCACCGTGATCTTACCTGCGGAGGGTTCCAGATAGCCGCAGAGCATTCTCATCAGAGTGGTTTTGCCAGCGCCGTTATGTCCCAGCAGACCGACGATTTCACCGGTGCCGATGCTAAAATTCAGGTTGTCTACGGCGGCGGTGTCGCCGTAGTGACGACACAGTGATTCGACTTCAACCACGCGGTGATTGCCTTCGCGCGGTGTATCGCTGTGTTATAGGCATGGGCGGGCGGCAGCCATTTCAAATGTCGAAAAGTAATTTGATGATGAACAGAACCAGTACCACATTAAGCACCCGCTTGATGAGGCGCTCACCGCCGGCAACGGAGTAGTGTGCCCCCAGGTAGCCGCCAATAGAGTTTCCCACTGCGAGGAAAATGCCGACCATCCATAGTAATTCCACCTGGCTTGCAAAGACCACAAGTGCAATCACCGTGTACACGGCCACAATAAATACCTTGTGCATATTGGTGCGTACCAGATCGAGGCCCATGACCCGGTTGAGAACCGGCATAATAATGAAGCCGATACCGAGCTGTATAAACCCACCCCAGAAGCCAACCCCTACCATCAGCAGGTGTCCCCGCAGGAGTTGTTGTGGGGTGGGCTGGTATTCATCCGGCTGGGCCTGTTTGCCCTTGTCAAAGTACATGATCAGCATGACGGCGACCATGATCAGAGCGAGGGCTCGGTTGAACCACACGCCGTCCAACTGCACGCCTAGCATGGCGCCTGCGATGGCCCCGGGAATAGCGCATAGGGCCAGAGTCAGGCTCAGTTTAAAGTCCCGAAAGCCCCGGCGTGCGAAGGTAGTGATCGCGGTGAGGTTCTGTGCGAGGATCGCGATGCGGTTGGTGCCGTTGGCGACGGGTCCGGGAATACCCATGAAGACCATGACGGGTACGGTGAGTAGTGAGCCGCCTCCGGCCATAACATTCAAAAAACCGGCAATGGTTCCAACCACCACCAGCAGGCCTGCCTGCCATAGCTCCAGTGCCATGATCAGTCCCCCGTCCAGGGCTCGCGCAGAGTCACGAACTCCTCAGCGGTGGTGGGATGAATGCCGATCGTCGTATCAAAAATAGCCTTGGTGGCGCCGGCACGCATGGCGACGGCAAAGCCCTGCGTAATTTCGCCGGCGTCCGGCCCCATCATGTGCAGGCCCACCACTCGATCGGTGGTGGCATCCACTATGAGTTTCATGAAGGACTTTTCTTCTCGGCCGCTCAGGGTGTGCTTCAGGGGACGGAAATTGGATTTGAACAGGCGCAATTCACCGAACTCTGCCCGTGCCTGTTCCTCAGTGAAGCCCACCGTGCCGATTGTCGGCTGGCAGAACACCGCAGAGGGAATGAAGTCGTAATCCACCTGCTGGTTCATACCCCCAAACTGGCGCCGGGCAAACGCCATGCCCTCGGCCAGGGCGACAGGTGTTAATTCCATACCACCAATTACATCACCCACGGCAAATATGCTGGGCTCGGCGGTTTGAAACGCGTGGTCGACCGCAATGGTGCCGGCGTCGTTTAGCGTGACGTTCACGTTTTCAAGCCCCAAACCCGCTAGGTTAGGGTTGCGGCCGGTGGCGTAGAGTACCGCGTCTGCTTCCAACGCCGTTCCGTCGTCCAGCTCCACCCGCAGGCCATCTTTTATCTGCTTAATGCTGCGCACGTTGACTTCAAATTTCAGGTCTATACCGCTGTTTGGGATTTCTTGCGCAGCGTGTTTGCGGATATCGAGGTCGAAGCCGCGAAGAAACAGAGACTGACGATACAGTTGCGTTACGTTTGCTCCCAGACCGTTGAATATCCCTGCAAACTCTACTGCAATATAACCACCGCCCACGATAACGAGTCGTCGTGGGAATGTTTCGAGGTCAAAAATTTCGTTTGAGGTAACGGCGTGTTCATTGCCGGGGAACTCGGGCACGAAGGGCCAGCCCCCGGTAGCGATCAGGAGCTTATCCGCCGAGTAATGAGTATCTCCAACTGCCACTGTGTGTGCGTCAATAATTCTCCCGCGGCCATTGATGACGTCCGCGCCGGCACCTTGCAACAGGGTGTCGTAAATATCATTGAGGCGAGCTATCTCCCCTTTCTTGTTGTCCCGCAGAGTAGTCCAGTCAAACTGGGGTTTCTTGCCTTTCCAGCCGAAGCCCACAGCATCGTCAAAGCCCTTGCCGAACTGAGAAGCATAAACGTAGAGCTTCTTGGGGACACAGCCCACGTTGACACAGGTGCCACCCATGTATTGGTCTTCCGCTATGGCTACGCGGGCACCGAAACTTGCTGCCATTCGGGCAGCACGCACCCCGCCGGAGCCGGCGCCGATCACAAAAAGGTCGTAGTCGAATGTGCTCACAGTCTAACCGCTTGAAAATACGTTATCGTTTAGTCTAGCAGGGCAAGCTTGTCGCAGGCTATCCCGAGCGCCCGTAGATATTTATTTCGCTGCAGGTAGGATAGTGGACAAGAACTCATTACCATATGGCCTTGGAAAAGTTTGTACTTGTATGGCAATGCTGTTGAATAAAGGAAAACTGATGAATATGCCCAGATTGTTCACTCGCTGGCCTCTTTGGCTTGTACCTCTGATGTTTGCAACGTCCGGTTGGGCGGAAGATGCCGCAGCGGTCCAGGATGAAGTAATGCTCAAGAACGGCTCCCGCCTCGTTGGCAAAGTGGTCAGTTCCCGCGATGGCGTGGTGACTATAGAAACTGATTTTGCGGGCACGTTGGAAATCGACATGGACAAAGTTGAAGGGATCAATGTGCCTGAAGCAGTGGTAGTTTTGATGGAGGACAATACGGTTCACCGGGATTCTTCCCTCAGTATGAGCGAAGAGCGACTGGTTCTGGGTGGAGAGGCAAAAACCTATCCTCGAGATGACCTACGGGTATTGAACCCGGAGCCGTGGGAGATGGGAGAGGGATACCGCTGGACGGGTAAGGCGGGTATGGCCTTCCAGCTGCAGCGGGGCAATACCGATACAGACGAACTGGATGTCAATATACATGCGGCCTGGCGAAGCACACGGGATCGCTACCGTTTCATGTGGGCGAGCGAGCTGGATAAAAGCGACAACGAAAAAACCGCAGATAACTGGCAGACGTCGGGCAGGTACGATTTTTTCCTCACCGACCCCAACTATGTTGGAGGGATACTATTTGTAGAGTCAGACAAATTCAGGGATCTAGATCGGCGCACGATGCTTGGACCTTACTATGGCCGGCAATTTTTTGCCGAACCAAGATTGACACTCAGCGGCGACTGGGGCGTGTCATGGGTTGACGAAAAGTATGACACTGCAGAAGATCAGGATTACCCAGCCACCAACTGGAGTATCGATGCGTCCAGTAATATCCTGGGCGGCAACTCTTCTGTGTACTACCGCCAGCTTGGTATCTGGAACTTGGACGACACGTCAGATGTGATGCTGAACAACACGTTTGGCCTTTCCTTTCCGTTATTATGGAAATTGGAGGCCGCGGCGGAGGTCTTGCTGGAATACGACAGTGGGTCTGTGGAAGGTGTGAAAGAACTCGATCAGACCTATAAATTCAGGGTAGATTACAGCTGGTAGAGAAGGGTCGCGGCCCCTGGGTGGCGAGTTCCCGGCCGCGGTTTCCTTTCGGGCTACTGGCCGCGAGGGGCCTTGAATATTTTTCGGAACCAGTCTGCAGGGGTTTCATTGGCCAGATCGGTGAACTCGCCAGCGTCCAGATACATGCCATGCTCCTGGCAGACTTCATACACAATATGGGGCTGGTCCGGGTCGGAGACTTTATTCATCTCCTGGCCGCAGCGCGGGCAGGCCACGTTTTCGACCGAATCCCATTTCCTGCCTTCGCTGGCCTTGCCGGTATCGAGTGCTTCGCCCATCCATTTGCTCTTGAGCAGGGTGGCTTCTCCCTTGTCGAACCAGATGCCTTGGCAGTTGGTGCAGCGGTCAATGAGCAGATCGCTCCCGTAGGAGACCTCCTCCATGCCGTGGCCGCACTTTGGGCACTCTATGCTGTGCACACTCGAATCGTATTCCATTTCAACTCTCCGCTCCGCTGCTCGGGCTAGTTTAGCGAGTATAAAAAAGCGTGTTGAGACTGCGCTGCCGCGACCTCAATCCCGCCACGCGCCGTCTCATCACAATCGCCGTCAGATTATCGTATGCGTTACCAATAAGGGCAAGGCAGCTGCGAAGAAAAACCATGCAAGAACTGACTTATCCGCACAACGGGCTCATTGCAAGCGCTTCACTTCAGTAGATTTGCCACCACTGCCACTGCCATTGCCACTGAGCGAGGGCAGTGAAACCAGGTACTCCACCGGGAAATCAAGCCCCGAGGTATTCTGGTCCAGTGTTAGCTGAACGGGTTGGTCTATGGTCAGCAGGGCGCCGCAGGCGTCCCCTGCATCACAAATGAGAAAATCGTTGTCCGTATCGGTGCCCGCCAAGATTTCGTAATCGCCCGCCGGGATATCCCTGAATTCGAAGGGGTACAGACTGTTGCTGCTGGTGGCAACGAACTGTGCGACGGGGGTCGCTTCTCCCACTTCGAGAAGCAGGACGTAAATCACGCCCAGTCCTGTTCCGGACTCACCCAACCCTTCGGATACCAGCACTCTCACCGTCAGGGTGTTTACACTGGACTGGGCAACAATATCGGCTGAGTAAATGCCAGCGGTGAGTAGGGTCCTGTCTACGGTGACCGAATAGGTACCCAGACCGGCGGTATCCGCGTCGATGGCGCTGACTTGTAGCCAGGCTTCGGACGTCGTCAGTGCCTGCAACTGCAGCGAACCGCCGCCTACGTTATTGAGGTTCAATGTCAGGGATGAAGTGCTGCCACCGAAGTTCAGCGTAGTGGCTGAGGCGACCAGTATGGGGTTGTTTGCGGGTGAAGAACCGGATGCTTCCACGGCTGCCAGCACTGCCCGTTGCGCATTGATGAGACCGTGGCCGTAATCATCGTCGCGGCCAGCCGGCCCCAGGTCATCGGTCAATGCTCCAGAGGCCAGCAGATTGTCGATGTCTGCCGGCGTGAGGTCAGGGTTTACACTTTTCATCAGGGCAAGGACACCGGACACGTGCGGTGCAGCAAAGGAGGTGCCGTCGAGGAAGCTATAAACATAATTTAAGCTATTGTCTGGCCGTATTTCGCCACTGGTACTCAATATACCGTCGGGAAATCCATCGCCGTTGAGGTCGACACCCCGGTCGCCGCCCGGCGCGCTGACGTCGACTGCCGCCCCGTAGTTTGAGTAGACCGCAAGGCGGCGCTGCGCGTCGACGGCGCTGACGGAGATAACATTGTTATAAGACGCAGGGTACAGTGGCATGCGGCTTGCATTGTTGCCGGCCGCCGCGACGACGATCACGCCAGCCGCTTTGACCTCGTTGTAGAGATTCTGTCTAGACTGGTCGAAAGGCGCACCACCGAGGCTCAGGTTGATGATGTCGGCCGGCGCGTCTGGCACTGCGCCAGAATCATTAGGGAGGCCTGCGGCGAATCGAACCGCCTGCCCGATGTCGTAGGATGTTCCTGTCCCGCCCGCCCCCAGCGCACGCAGTGGCATCACTCGGGCGCCAAACGCGCTGCCGGCGACACCTTGAATATTGTCGCTGCGCGCCGCCACTGTGCCACTGACATGGGTACCGTGGAAACTTTCGGAGCCTCCTCCAAATGAGCTTCCAGGGTCAGACGGGTCAGGGTCGATGCCGTCGCCGTCCAGCGCCTCATCCGGGTTACGCACGAAGTCGTAGCCGGACACCAGTTGACCGGCGAGATCGGGATGGTTGAACAGAATGCCGGTATCGATCACCGCCACCAGCACGTCGGCGCTTCCGACGGTTGTATCCCAGGCCTCCGGTAAATTGATTAATGGATAATGCCATTGATACTGCAAGCCCTGATCGTTCGGGATGGCCTGAGTGAACACCCGGTAATTGGGGTATGCGGAACGCACGGACGGATCTTTACGCAGCGACTTAATCATCATCAGTGTTTCCCAGCGCGCCCGCTGTGAGGCGTCTGTGATATTGATTCCCTTGGTGGCTGCATTGGCCAGGCTTTGCGACGGCGGCTGCCCTAAAAGAAGGGATCGGCGCATAGCCATGAGCCGACTGCGTCCCGCTCCGCCGGCGCGGTGTTGCAGCCCCCAGCGGCGGCTCGCACCCAGGCCTGCGGGGGCTGCGTTGTTAGCTTCCGCCTCGGCGGTGTAATTCACTATTGCTTCCCACGGGACGATTTCATGGTTTTGATCGGAGTAAGCCAGCGTAGTGTTGGGCGCGCCGATGGCGAGGGTATAGTTGGTAGCGCCACCGAATGCGAAGACATTGACCAGGTAGGTGCCGTCTGCGGGCACATCCACGAACTCTACCTCTCCGGTGCCAATGGAGAATACAACTGTTTCGTCTTCGGCGCTCCATAGGTACAGGTCGGCGTCGGCGACGTTAAAGTCAGCCACCACCATGGTGATGCGCTGCCCCTCCAGCAACTCGACGCGGAAATAGTCCTCCACGTCACCGCCGAGTTGTGACTGCCCCTCGGCGCCGCTACCCGGCTGATTGACATAACCGCCCAGGGTAATCGGGTTGGCGATTGATTGGGCGCTGCTGCGGGTGTTGTTGCTGATCGTAGGTTGCAGTGGATCGTTGGTGTCGCTGTCGACAGTCTGGCTGCTGGACGTGCTGATGGTACCCGACAGCGTAAAGGCCTCAAATACGGGGGGCGGCAGCGGTGGCTCTGGTTGGGGGCTGTCAGACGCGCTGCTACCACCGCCACCGCCACCACCACAGGCGGCCAGGCACGCAC
>OCVR010002259.1_pt1 | contig 14596 bp, 11 predicted proteins | sample 1539091 | NCBI WGS metagenome assembly OCVR01 (sample SAMEA3355530, study PRJEB22509) | marine metagenome | biome: marine; feature: coastal ocean; material: water | place: USA | collected 2010-08-07 | depth 16 m | reverse complement strand
GGAGAGGTGGAACGGTGCGCGGGTCTGGGAGGAGAGCCCCTGGCGGCGGTTCTTCGAGGACGACTCCTTCCGCGAGAAGTACCTCCGCTCTCTCTCCAAGAGCAAGTAAGAGAGCCCGCGCTGACCGGCGAGCCTGACGCCACCGAACGAGGGAAGGGAGGCGCAAGGACCCCCTCCGCTCGACCGGGTCGAGTCCGTCGCTCGACCCGCCTTGCCCCTGATTGGCCTCAGAGCTCGGCGGTCACGAGCTGACACTCGATGCCGCCGTTGAGGATCCGGTGCCGCTCGGCGCGGGAGAGCCGGAGCAACCCGGCGAGGCGTGAAGAGCCCGTGAGCAGCGCCACCCGGTAGCCGGTGAGCGCCTTGAGCTGCGCGCCGAAGTCTCCATGCAGCTCCTCGACGCGGTCCCCCACTCGCTCACCATAGGGCAGGTTGCTGACCACCGTGCCGTTCCAGCCCGCCCGCGGCGCGAAGGCGCGGGCGTCAGCGACTTCGAGGTCGCCGAGTTCGGTGAAGCCCAGCCCGTCGAGGTGACCCCGCGTCTCCTCGAGCCGGTCCGGGGCGATGTCGTGCCCGACGAGCCGGAGCTTGCGCGGGATGCGGATCTTGTCCCTCGCCTCGTCCCGCAGGCTTGCCCACCCCGCGGCGTCGTGGTCGCGCCAGGTCTCGAAGCCAAAGCGTTCCCGCGAGAGCCCCGGGGCCATCCCCGCAGCGATCATCGCGCCCTCCACCAGCAAGGTCCCGGTCCCGCAGAACGGATCGAGGAGGGGGCCTCGGCGATCCCAGCCAGAGCGCAACACACAGGCCGCCGCGAGGGTCTCCGCCAGCGGCGCCCGGCCCTGTGAGTTCCGCCAACCCCGCCGATGCAACGACGCACCAGAGGTGTCGACAGAGAGCGTCGCGCGGTCGCGGTAGAGGTGGAGGTGGACCCGGACATCGGCCGTGTCCCGGTCCACGCTCGGCCGGGTCCCGTCCGCGGCGCGGACCTGATCCACGATCACATCCTTCACCCGCTGCTGCAGGTAGCGGCTGTGATCGAGCACGGAGTCCTTGGTCTGGGCGTCCACCCAGAGCGTCCCCGTCGGCTCGATGAAGGCGGACCAATCCACGCTGCCAACACCCTCATCCACCGCCGACTCGCTCGGACATTCGAAGCGCGCCTCACGGCGCAGCACTCGCACCGCCGTGCGCAGCCAGAGGTTGGCGCGCCAGGCCTCGGGCATGGTGCCCTCGAAGCGCACGCCGCCCACCTGCTGCTCGGGGCGCCCGAGGCCCAGCTGTCGAACCTCCTCGTGAAGCAGCGGCTCGACGCCGGGCGCGCAGGTCGCGAAGTAGGTGAAGCGTTTTCCGAACATGGGGGTTGGGGCGGTGTGGCGGCGAGCCGGGGACCCTACTCCCCCCGGTCACAGGGCGGTAGTCAGGGCCGCAGATCCGCGGTCTGGTCCGCGCTATCCAACGGGCGATCCAAAGATAGAGACGGCGACCAGGGCCAGCGGCAGGGCCAGTTGCGGGGCCAGTTGCGGGGTCAGTCGCGGGGCCAGCAAGCAGGCCGAACGAGCTCAGGCCGACATCGTGTAGACGCCCGCGGTCCCGAAGGCGCGACGCCAGAGGTCGGTCTGCAGCATCTCGGTGGGGTCCAGCTCGGCCTTGAGGGCCCTGAAGGCCGCGAGCTTGTCGCGGTCAAACATGGCCTCCACGGCTCGGGGGCCCAGCACCGAGTCCTTGGCGAAGTAGAAGCGCCCGCCACGCTCGAGCACCACCCGGGTGAGCTCGTCGCACATGGACGAGAGGTCATGGCGCCGCCCGTCGGAGACCTTGAAGTCCATCGCCATGGACCAGCCGTCGAGCCCGTGCGTGAGCAAGAAGGGGTCGGGACGGTGCCGCTTCAGGACCCCGAGGTAGGAGACCAGGCCGCGCTGCTGCTGGCGGCGCAGGATCTCCTTGAAGCCGTCGTGAGCGCTCTCGGCGGGAAGGAAGACCTGATACTGAATGAGGCCGGTCCCCGGCCGGCGGCCGTAGGCGAACTTCCAGTTGGGCACGAAGTCGAGCAGGAAGTTGAAGGCCGCGTGGGACTGGCGATACCACCCCTTCCGCTGCTCGAGCTTCCCCATCTGGTGCTTGGTGAAGTTCAGCAAGCGCATGCCCGGCTCGTTCGCGAGCAGCCGCAGGATGCGCCAGACCTCGGACTTGGGAAAGCCGAGGATCGACGCCGGCAGCGCCTGGTGAGCGAGGCTCAGGGTCGACTCGGGGGCGGGGTCCTCCCCGGGTCCGAGATAGCGCGCGTGGTGGATCAGCCCTCGGCCCGCGGCCCCGCCGCTGCCAAAGCAGTCGACCCAGCCCACGAGGTAGTCGGCCGTGTCCGTGTGGGCGTCCACGTACTCCATCATCGCGCCGATGTTCGGCACGGAGATCCCCGCGACGTCGATCTCGCCGGAGTGGATCTTCTTGGTGGCGATACGCACCCGCGTGATCGCACCCAGCATCCCGAAGCCGCCGATGGCCGCGTGGAACAGATCCGGGCGCTCCTCGCGGCTGGCGAGCACCTGCTCGCCCGAGGGGAGCACCAGGTCGATGTCCTGGATGGCGTCGCCGATCGTGCCGACCTTGTAGTTGTTCTTGCCGTGGATGTTCATCCCGGCGGCCCCGGCGAGGGTCGGGAACATCGTCCCGGACACCACCTTGGGCCAGTACCCCCGCGGGAGCGCGTGACGCCACAGGTCACGGATCGTCACCCCGGCCTCGCAGTCCGCCACGCCGGTCGCCTCGTCGAAGGAGAGGATCCGGTTCATACGAGTGACGTCGAGGACATCGCCCTCACGGTTGATGCTGGCGTCGCCGTAGCTGCACCCCGAGCCGCGCAGCGCCACCGACGCTCCACGGTCACGGGCCCCCACGAGGGCCTCGGCGACCTCCCCTGGGGAGCGCGGCCGCCACACCCGGGAACGGGCGCCGGTGCTCATCCCCCAGCCTTCCACGTACTCCACCCCCGCGCCAGGGCCGAGGGTCGTGGGCCGGCTTCGCCGCGGGAGGCCGGAGCCCACCGTCGAATCCGAGGGCACCATCAGATGCTCATCCGCCGGAAGAGGAACGAGGGAATGGCCCGGATGATCAGGCTGACCGGCAGCCACCGGAGCGGCACGTGCCGGACGTCAAAGAGCCGGCCGCGGGCCGCCTTGAGAATGTCCGCCGCGGCGCGCTCGGCGCTCACGGGCATCATGAGCCCATCGAGGTGCGCGGTCATGGGCGTCTCGATCATGCCTGGCTTCACGGTGACGACCTTGACCCGACGCTCGGCCAGGCGGTTTCGAAGCGACTCGAAGTAGGTCGCCAGCGCCGCCTTCGTCGCGCCGTACACGGGCGCGCCCTTGCGGCCACGATCGCCCGCGATCGAGCCGATCCCGACGATCGTCCCGCCGCGCTGGGTGTGGAAGAGCCGCGCCGCCAGGTTGGTCCACGTCACACACCCACCCAGGTTGACGTCGATCATGGCGAGGTCCTTCTCGGTGTCGTACTCCTCTGGCCCCACATCTGGCATGACCCCGGCGGCATAGATGAAGAGGTCGAGTCCGCCGAGCTCGGAGACCAGCTCGTCGAAGACGTCTGGAGCTTCCCCGGCGTCCGTGACGTCATGGGCCCGGTGCATGAAGCTACCCGCCTCGCTGGCCAACTCCTGCGCGAGAGCGACGAGGGCCTCCCCCCGGCGCGCGACGCCACCCACCGAGTATCCCTCGCGCACCAGCTGGCGAACGAGGGCCGCCCCCATTCCGGAGCTGGCGCCGATCACGAGCGCCCTGCCTTTGCTGTCGATTGAATTCACGGGTGGTCCGTCCCTTGGTCCATCGGACGGAAGCGTACGCCGGCTGAACGGAAGCGCGAGGGGGAGCCTCCAAATCGGTGGGATCAGCACCCTGTGATCGCTAGTGTCTTGCACCCGATGTGGCCCGACGCCGCACGACACCCGCATGAGCCGCATCCTGGAAGGCCTGAATCCCGAGCAGCGCGCCGCTGTGACCCAGACCTCCGGTCCCGTTCTGGTGCTCGCCGGAGCAGGCACTGGCAAGACCCGCGTGATCACGGTGAGGATCGCCTACCTCATCAGCAACGGGGTCCTGGCGGAGAAGATCCTGGCGATGACCTTCACCAACAAGGCGGCCGCGGAGATGCGTGAGCGCCTGGGCAAGCTGGTGGGCAAGAAGAAGGCCAGCACGGTCATCGCGAGCACCTTCCACTCGTTCTGCCTGCGCACCCTTCGGGAGTACGCCGCGGAGCTCGGGTACCCCGAGGGCTTCACCATCGCCGACTCGTCGGACCAGCTCTCGATCTTGAAGCTGAGCCTGCGGGAGCTCCACATCCCTGAGGCCCGCATGAAGGTCCAGGAGATCCAGTCGAAGATCTCCCTGGCCAAGAACCGGCTCGACACCCCGGCGTCGTTCCTGGCCCGAGCCGGCGACACCAAGCACGAGCTCGTGGGCCGTGTCTGGGAGAAGTACCGCGACATCCTCCGGCGCAGCCGGCGGCTCGACTTCGACGACCTGCTCACCGAGACCCTGCGGCTCCTCAGAGAGAACAAGGCCGTCCGGCTCGAGCTCCAGGCACGGCACCGGTACCTCCTGGTCGACGAGTACCAGGACACCAACGGGGTGCAGTTCGAGATCGTCTGCCAGCTCACTGGCCCCGAGAAGCATCTCTGTGTGGTCGGGGACGACGACCAGAGCATCTACGGCTGGCGGGGCGCCGATGTCTCCAAGATCCTCGGCTTCGAGCGCAGCTTCCCGGGCGCCAAGGTGGTCAAGCTGGAGACCAACTACCGCTCGACCGCCCAGATCCTGGGGGCCGCGAACCGCGTCATCAAGAACAACCCCAACCGCCACGACAAGGCGCTGCGCTCCGCGCTGGGCGACGGCGAGCCGCTCATGGCCGTGACCATGCGCGACGAGTCCGTGGAGGCGGAGAAGGTCGTCGCGGAGATCAAGCACCTCGTGAGCCAGGGGCACGCCTACTCGGACTTTGCGATCCTCTTCCGCACCGCCGTCCAACCCCGCCCTTTCGAGGCGGAGCTGCGCATGAAGGAGGTGCCCTATGTCCTCGTCGGCGGGATGAGCTTCTTCGACCGCAAGGAGGTGCGCGACGTGCTCGCCTACCTGCGAGTGGTCGCGAACCCGCGCGATGAAGCCTCACTGCTCCGGATCGTCAACTCGCCGCCGCGTGGGGTGGGCAAGACCACCCTCGACCGCGTGCTCGAGTTCGCGACCCAGGAGGGCATCTCTGTCGCCGACGCCTTTGACCGCGCCGAGGAGGTCCCGAAGATCAACATGCGCGCCGTCGAGGCCGTCCAGGGGCTCCGGGCCCGGTTGCGCGAAGTGCATCGCCTCCACCCCAAGGGGGAGGACCTGGTGGAGCTGGCCCGCAGGGTCGTGGAGGAGGTGGCCTACCGAGACGAGGTCAAGCGCCTCTACCCGGAAGACGCCGACTTCGAGAAGCGCTGGGCCGCCGTGGAGGAGGTGTTCAACTTCGCGGAGAACTACATCTCCCGCCGGAAGCGTCCGGGGCTCCTGGGCTTCCTCAACGAGCTGAGCCTCAGCGCGTCGGACAGCGACTCGGCCGAGGACGCGGCGCGCCGGCAAGCCGTGACCCTCATGACCCTCCACTCCTCCAAGGGTCTCGAGTACCCCCGCGTCTATCTCGTCGGCCTCGAGGAGGGCGTACTCCCTCACCAGCGCGCCGCGGCCGAGGACGGCGTCGAGGAGGAGCGACGGCTCGCCTACGTGGGCATCACCCGTGCCCAGCGCGCGCTGACCCTGTCGTGGTGCACCGAGCGCGCGCGCGGCGGCCAGAAGATCGCCCGCCACCCCTCCAGGTTCCTGCTCGAGGTCCAGGGCAAGGCCCCGCCCGAGGGCTGGATCCCGGCGGGAGACGGTGACCCCACGGGACTCAAGGCCGCCAAGAAGCGGCGCGGACGCCGGCGCCGCCGCTGAGCGACGCGCCCCCGGTCACGCTCGCCTTGGAAGGTGATCCTGGGCAGCGGCCCCGCGGGCGGCCCGCGAGGTCTAACGGCCCTGCAGCGCGGGGCTGGAACGGTGGAAGGCCAGAATCTCCCGCGCCACCGTCGCTGGGGCCTGCTCGTGCGGATAGTGGCCCGCACCCTCCACCACAACCAGCCGCGCCGAGGGGATCCGCTCGGCGAACGTGGCGCCGAAGGTCTCGGGAGGATACGCCTGGTCGAACGCCCCCCAGATCAGCAGGGTCGGGGCGCCGAGCCTCTCCAACTCCAGAGCCCGGAGCCCGTTCTCGTCGCGGACGAGGTCGATCATCGCGTTCCAGTTCCCGCGGTTCTGGAGCGCGAGAAACACCTCCTTGACACGCTCCGGATCGGCGCCGCCGTCAAAGTGCGGGTCCAGCGCCGAGGCCACGCGGGGTTCACTATTGGCGAGGTACCCGAGGCGGGCGACCGACCACTCGCGCATCTTGACCTCCTCGCTCAGGAACTGCTCCGGGGTGCGAGGCAGGCCAGAGGAGTCGATCAGGACAACCTTCGAGATCAGGTCGGGGTGATCGAGGGCAGCGCGCCAGCAGAATTCACCGCCGTAGGAGTTACCCACAAGGGTGACCCCGTCCAGCCCCAGGGCCCGGAGCGTGGCCGCCACGTGATCCGCGCAGCGCTGGAAGGTCACCTCGCCTTCCTCCACCCCGAGCATGCCGTGACCGACCACCTCGACGGCGTAGATGTCCTCCTGACCCGCGAGCCCGTCCTCGCCGAAGAGGACGCGGGTCCAAGCCCCCATGCCGTCCGGTGTCCCGTGGACCAGGACGATCGGGCCCCGCAGGTCGCTGGCCGAAGGTGTCCCCACCTCTCGGGCAGCGTTCACGGGACCCGCTGAGAGCAACTGGGCCGCCATCCACGGCTCCCCTGCGTCGGTGACGCCGGTCCTGAGATTCTCGAGCAGCCGGGCGTTCTTGGGGAGCGAGAGCGTCTGCCGCTTCACCTCCTCGATCGCCAGCGAGCCGCACCCGCTGATCACCGCGCCCGAGAGCATGAGCCCTGCAGCGCCCGCGAGCAGGAGACCTCGCACCACGCGCCCCGACCGGGGAAGGAGCTGTGTTACCGATCTTGTACGCCTCATGTGCCTATCACCCGCGCAGCCTGCGCTCTGGGACCCTCTCCTGCTCGCGAACCGAGCCGGATCGGTGGTACCGGACCCCGCCTGCGTCACGCAAGGGGTCTTCGCCTCCCCCTTCGGACTGGATGAGGCCGCCTCCCGGGCCAGGGGAGGTGGAGGCCGATCCAGGCCCTCTCAGGGGTCCAAATGGGGTCCACAATAGTGCGCCGGGACAGGCAGCCCCCTGGCGCTCGCGGTTCCTTATCCTCTCGGCGCCTCGCGGCAGCACCTTCGCTCATCCGCCGCGAGCGACCGCACGAACACCGCCGCGAAGAGGACCCACCGTCGCGCCCCAGGCCCGGGGCACGCTGGCCGATCCCTCACACTCGACGATCCGCTGCCCTTGAACTGGGGCCTCGAACCAGGGCCCACCGCCGCTCCAAGTTGCCATGAAGACCGCGCTGAAACTCGTCGACAAGGGACTCGTCCCCCTTCCGCTCCTCAAGTGGGGCGTGAGGCGGCTCCTGGTTCAACGTCTACAGGATGAGGCGGCGAGTCCGACGAGCTCCACCGACGCTTGGATCAAGGAGATGGAGCGCGGTCCCGTGGCCGACGTCCCGGAGAAGGCGAACGAACAGCACTACGAGGTCCCCCCCGGCTTCTTCCTGAAGTCGCTCGGGCCCCACCTCAAGTACAGCTCGTGCTTCTTCGAGCGCGGCGATGAGGACCTTGGAACGGCGGAGGGCCGCATGCTCGAGTTGACCTGCGAGCGCGCGCAACTCGCCGATGGACAGGCCGTCCTTGAGATGGGCTGTGGCTGGGGTTCTCTCACCCTGTGGATGGCCGCTCACTATCCAAACTCCACCATCACGGCGGTCTCCAACTCGGCCCCCCAGCGCCAGTTCATCCTGGAGTGCGCCAAGGAGCGAGGGTTGAGCAACATCGAGGTCATCACGGCCGACATGAACGAGTTCGATGCCCTGCAGGGCCGGCCCGAGGGCTTCCGCTTCGACCGGATCGTCTCGGTCGAGATGTTCGAGCACATGCGCAACTGGCCGGCGCTCCTCGGCCGCGCCCGCGGGTGGCTCAATGACGCAGGCCGGATGTTCATCCACGTCTTCACCCACAAGACGCTGAACTACCCCTTCGACGTACGAGACGACACGGACTGGATGAGCGAGCACTTCTTCTCTGGCGGCATGATGCCCGCCGACGATCTGCTCGTCGCCCTCACACAGCGCGACGCGCTTCCGTTCTCTGTAGAACAGCACGATGTGGTCAATGGTCGCCACTATTCGAGGACCGCGAAACTCTGGAGAGAGAACCTCGAAAACCGCAAGGACGCCACCATGCCCGTGCTAATAGACACCTATGGTGCGAGCGCCGGAACCTGGTTCCAGCGCTGGCGCATCTTCTTCCTCGCCTGCGAGGAGCTCTTCGGATATCGAAACGGTTCGGAGTGGGCTGTGTCCCACTACCGCCTCGCCCCCACCACAGTTGACACCGCCACGGCCTCGTCCGAGAACACGGACAGCAGGGTCGGCCAAGAAGTGAACTCCTGATGCAAGCTGCTCTCAAGCGCTCGTCGCTCGCCGTGATCCGCTGGTTCGACTCCTGGAACGGCGTGGCGAACGACCCGACCCTCGCCACCGCGGAAGCCCAGGCCTCCGCTGACGCCCCTGTGGAGTCGAAGATCGACTGGGGCCGCGTGGTGCCCTTCCTGGCCATGCACGCCGCGTGCCTCTTCGTGTTCGTTGTGGGCTTCTCCTGGGTGGCCCTCGGCGTCGCGGTCGGCCTCTACGTGCTCCGCATGTTCGCCATCACCGCGGGCTACCACCGTTACTTCAGCCACCGCGCCTTCCGCACCTCGCGCTTCGGCCAGTTCTGCCTGGCGGTCATCGGCGCGAGCGCCGCGCAGCGCGGTCCCCTCTGGTGGGCAGCGCACCACCGCCACCACCACGAGTTCTCGGACGAGCCGGAGGACATCCACTCCCCGACGCAACGCGGGTTCTTCTGGAGCCACGTCGGCTGGGTCCTCGACCGCGGCAACTTCGCCACGCGCCTCGAGCGGGTGAAGGACTTCTCCAAGTTCCCCGAGCTGCGCTTCCTCGACCGCTTCGACATCGTGGCGCCGACGCTCCTCGGCATCTCGGTATTCCTGCTCGGCGTCGCGCTCGAGGCCTGGGCTCCGGGTCTGGGTACGAACGGCTGGCAGATGCTGGTTTGGGGCTTCGTCGTCTCGACGATCGCTCTCTACCACGGCACGTTCACCGTGAACTCTCTGGCGCACGTGTTCGGTACCCGGCGCTTCGCGACGAAGGACACGAGCAGGAACAGCTTTCTCATCGCGTTCATCACGCTGGGCGAGGGCTGGCACAACAACCACCACCACTACCCCGCGTCTGCACGCCAGGGCTTCTACTGGTGGGAGTTCGACGTGTCCTACTACATCCTCAAGGCGCTCTCCACCGTGGGCCTTGTCTGGGATCTGCGTCCGGTGCCCGAGCGTGCGCTCGCTGCCCGTCGCATCGAGAGCTGAGCCGCTGACGGCGTAGCGACTCCTGACCTGGACCCGCCTCGGATGCTGACCTGCCAAGATCATTGAAGGTCGCTGTCGTTGGTAGCGGCATCGCCGGCATGGTGACCGCACGGCGTCTTCACGACGCCGGGCACGAGGTGTGTGTGCTCGAGGCGCGCGACCGAATCGGCGGGCACACCGCCACCCGCGAGGTGACGGTGAACGGCCGCCAGTACGTGGTCGACACAGGGTTCATCGTCTTCAACGAGCGGACCTATCCGGGCTTCTGCTCGCTGCTCGATGAGCTGGGCGTCCCCTGGAACACGAGCGACATGAGCTTCAGCGCCCGTATGGAGGGCCCGGGGGTCGAGTACAACGGCACCAGTACCGCCAGCCTCTTCGCCCAGTGGACCAACGTCTTTCGGCCGCGCTTCTGGAGCATGATCCGGGGCATCCTGCGGTTCTACAAGGAGGCCCCTGAGCTGCTGATGCTGCCGGCCGACGAGCCGGGCCCGAGCCTCGGCGACTACCTGCGCCGCGGCGGCTATTCAAAGTCGTTCATCGAGTGGCACATGATCCCGATGGCCTGCGCGGTCTGGTCGGGCAAGCCGGGGGAGATCCTCGACTTCCCGGCGAGAACGCTCGTCCGCTTCTTCGCGAACCACGGCTTCCTGCAAGTCGAGGACCGGCCCCCCTGGCTCACCGTCTGCGGCGGCAGCCGCGCCTACGCGGAGCAGCTCATCGAGCCGCTCGCGGATCGAATCCGCACCTCCTCGCCGGTGGAGCGCGTCGCCGCACGCGGCGTCGGTGACGTCGAGGTGACCGTCGCCGGTCAGGCGCCTGAACGCTTCGATCGAGTGGTGCTCGCGTGCCACGCCGACCAGGCTCTGGGCATGCTCGAAGACGCGACAGAGGTCGAAGAGGACGTGCTGGGATCGATCCGGTTCCAGCCGAACTCGGTGATCCTCCACACAGACGCCTCCCTCATGCCGAAGCGGAAGGCGGCCTGGGCCGCCTGGAACGCTCACGTCCCGGCGAAGGCACCCACGGAGGGCGAACTCGTGCGCGTCACCTACTGGATGAACGAGCTCCAGTCGATCGAGGGCCCCGACGACCTGTTCGTGACGCTCAACTGCAAGGACCGAATCGACCCCTCCAAGGTGGTGCGGGAGACGGTCTTCTCCCACCCCGTCTACGACGCCGCGTCGGTCCGGGCTCAGGGGCGGCACGCCGAGATTGACGGGGTCCGCGGAGTCCACTACTGCGGCGCCTACTGGCACTATGGCTTCCACGAGGACGGCGTCCAGAGCGCCCGGCGAGTCCTCGTGGCCATGGGCGTGGAGCCTGGGATTCCCGCTCGAGCCGAGGAGCTTCGACCCGGGGTCGCGGAGATGCCGGGAGCGGCGCCGCGGGAGACCGCTGGCTCCCGCCGATGACCGCCCCCCACACCTCCCCAGTCCTCGCCTCCGGGGTGTATGAGGGTCGCGTGGTTCACGCGCGCCATCAGCCGCGACCGCACCGCTTCACCTACCGCGTGTTCGAGCTCCTGCTCGACCTCGAGGAGCTCGATGAGGTCTTTCAGGGGGCCTGGCTCTGGAGCGTGGAGCGGCCCAACCTGGGGTCCTTTCGGCGTCGAGATTTCCTCGGGCCCACGGATCGCCCGCTGCGCGAGGCCGTCAGGGAGAGAGTCGCCCAGGACACCGGGGAACTCCCCCCGGATGGCCCGATCCGGCTCCTGACCCAGATCGCGCTCTTCGGCTACTGCTTCAACCCCGTCTCCTTCTACTACCTCTTCGAGGCCGACGGCGAGACGCTGCACTCGATCGTGGCGGAGATCACCAATACTCCCTGGAACGAGCGATATCAGTACGTGCTGATCGCATCCGAGGCCGACCGCAACGGCGAATGGTTGGAGTGGAGGTTCGAGAAGGACTTCCACGTCTCCCCCTTCTTTGACATGGACCACCGCTACCACTGGCGCTTCACGGTCCCCGGCGGCCAGCCGGGGTCCCCGCTGAGGGTCGCCATGGAGAACCGGACCGGCCCTGACAACGAGCGGGTCTTCGACGTGGCGTTTGAACTGGAGCGCCGCCCCCTCTCCCCGCTACAGCTACGCAAGAGCCTGCTCCGGCATCCCTGGATGAGCGCTAAGATCCTGGCCGCTATTTACTGGCAGGCGCTTCGGCTCTGGACCAAGCGCACGCCGTTCTTCTCACACCCGAAGAGCGCCTGAGCGCTGCGCCCCCCCCCGCGGCCTCGCCGGCACCATGACCCTCACTGAACCGAAGACGACCTCGCCCGCCCCGGAGAACCTGGCGGCTGCAGAAAAAATGCTCGCCCCTGGGGGCGCGTCAGGATCCCCTGTGCCCGAGCGGAGCTCCCTCCTCGAGCGCGCCGTTCGTTCCCGCCTCAAGCGTATCGTCAGCGGGTCGCTCACCATCGAGACGCCCTCCGGATCGGAGCGCTTCGGAAAGCCCGCCCGCCCCGCCGCCGCCGACGTGGTGGTCTCCGCCGGGGGGAGCCTCGAGCGAGCGAACCCCGATGCCCACGGAACGGTCGTCGTTCATGATGAGCGCTTCTGGACCGCGCTGGCCCTCCGCGGCAGCGTCGGCGCGGGCGAAGCCTACGCGTATGGATGGTGGACGTCCCCCGAGCCGACCGATGTGGTCCGGGTCCTGGTGGCGAACCACACCGCCCTTGAGGGGATGGAGAAGGGCCTCGCCCGACTCTCGCTCCCCATGCTTAAGGCCTTCCATTGGCTCCGCGACAACAGCCGCTCGGGGTCGAAGAAGAACATCTCCGCGCACTACGACCTCTCCAACGACTTCTTCGGGCTCTTCCTCGACCCGACGATGACCTACTCGTCGGCCTACTTCGACCGGCGGGACGCGTCATTGGAGGCGGCCCAGGTCGCCAAGATCGATCGGCTTTGCGAGCGGCTGAACCTCGGCCCGAGCGACCACCTGCTTGAGATCGGTACCGGCTGGGGTGGCTTCGCCCGTCGCGCGGCCCTCAAGTTTGGGTGCCAGGTCACCACCACCACGATCTCCAAGGAGCAGCACGCGTTCGCCGTGAAGCGCATCTCCGAGGCCGGCCTGGATGACCAGGTTGAGGTGCTCCTGAGGGACTATCGCGACCTGAAAGGGCAGTACTCCAAGATCGTCTCCGTGGAGATGATCGAGGCTGTGGGTGCGCGCCACTACGGGACCTTCTTCGAGACCTGCGCGCGCCTCCTCGAGCCCGGCGGAGCGCTGGCCATGCAGGCGATCACGATCCACGACGCGCACTTCGAGCGCGCGCGCAAGGCCGTGGACTTTATCCAGCGCCACATCTTCCCCGGCAGCTGTATCCCGTCGGTGACGGCACTCTCTCAGGCCGCCTCGCGCTCCAGCGACCTCCGCCCCGTCCACATGGAGGACATCGGCACGCACTACGTGCCCACGCTCCGGATCTGGCGCGACACACTCCGTGGGCGCCGCGAAGAGGCGCTCGCGATGGGGTTTGACGAGGACTTCCTGAGGCTCTTCGACTTCTACTTTTGCTACTGCGAGGGCGGGTTCGCAGAGCGCCACATCTCCGTCGCCCACCTCACCTACGCCCGGGCGGGCCGCTCGTTCTCTCCCCCTGTCGCGGCGACGCTCGCCTCCCGCGGTTGACCGATCAGACCACCGCCTCCGGGCCGGCCGCGCCCGAGGACGCGACCTGGGCGCCGAGCACCGCGGGGAAGCTCGTGAACTTCGGGGTCTTCCAGATCGTGTGGTTCGTCTGCGTCTATGGCGCCGCCGAGGGAAACCCTTGGGTCGGCCCCCTGTCGGCCGCCGTGCTGCTCCCGATCAACCTCCGGTTCACACCGCACCGAGGTGCTGAGCTGCGCCTCTGGGCCCTGGCCGGGCTGGTGGGACTCCTCCTCGACACCGCCCTGCGGACCGTTGGGTGGGTCGCCTTCCCGGCTGCCGGAGGCGGATCCGTCGGGGCGCTGCTCCTGGCCCCCGCGTGGATCGTCACCCTCTGGGTCGCGTTTGGTTCGCTGCTCACGTCGTCCCTGACCTGGCTAAACCGACGACCTGTCCTTGCGGTGCTCCTCAGCGCGATAGGAGGCCCGTTTTCCTTTTGGTCCGGCACGAAGATCGGCGCCACCTCAGTTCCCGGCGGCTGGGTGGGATACCTGGCGCTCTCCATCGAATACGCTCTGGTGGTGCCCTGCCTCATGCTGGCAGGCCGGACCCTGCTTCGCGCAGCGATCGGCCCCGCCCAGCCCACCCCACAGGACACGACCCCGCGGCCAGACCGCACGGACTCTCCCACCGTTACCGGGATGAATGACCATGACCCGCGCCGCTGAATTCATCGCAGAGCTCATCCGCACCACCAGTCGTGGATTGGCTGGCCTCTCGACGGCCCGCCTGTTCGAGAAGATCGAGTCATCGGACACGAGGTACGGCGAGTCAGGGTTCGATTCCTGGCGCAAGGCACTCTCCGCGCGCCTGGAGGCCCTCGCTTCGGCCCTCGAGGCAGACGACGTGAAGCTGTTCGCTGACGACATGGTCTGGTTCCGGGCGGTCATCACCTCTCGCGACGTCGAGGCCGGCGACGTTGTCGTGGCGCTCGAGAGCATGAGGGAGACCCTGACCGCCCAGCTCCCCGGCACGGGCGACACCTCCATCGAGCGCTTCTTCGATGCCGCCGCCAAGGCCTTGGCTCAGCCGGCCGCCCTATCCACCGGGCTCAAGGAGGGCTCTCGAGCGCTGGCGTTGTTCGACCTCGCCCTCCTCGGAGACCTTGCAAGCGCTCGTAACTACCTGCTGGAAGGCGTGAAGAGCGGCACCTTCAGCCTGAACGAGGCGGTCATCGAGATCCTCCTGCCGGCGGCCCGGGAAGCGGGCCGGCGCTGGCACGTGGGCGAGATGGGCGTCGCTGCCGAGCACGTCATCACCGCCACGCTCCGGAGCGCCCTTCACGGACTCACCGCGGCGCTCCCGGC
>OCVR010002251.1_pt1 | contig 14632 bp, 10 predicted proteins | sample 1539091 | NCBI WGS metagenome assembly OCVR01 (sample SAMEA3355530, study PRJEB22509) | marine metagenome | biome: marine; feature: coastal ocean; material: water | place: USA | collected 2010-08-07 | depth 16 m | reverse complement strand
CGCGCCAACAGTAGCCATGTGCGTTTCAAAGTATTGGTCACGATCGACCGTACCGTAACTTTCAAATTCCTCGGTAAAAGGATCGCCGTCCGTACCGGATACATCAATGGTTAAGTCGGACGTACCGCCGATGCCCCAGAAGCTCAGTTTAGAACCGTCTTTTTGGGGAAAGGAAAAACGGAACGCGCCATCAGCGTACAAGGGAACTGCTGTTGTCCCTAATGGTATTCCTAAAGCATCAGCCATGCCTAAGGTACTGTAGCGGCCTAATAAGAGGTAGGAAGGTGCGTTGGGCTTCTCTTTACCTAATCGGCCTTCAGCCATGAGCTCAACGCCTAGTAAACCGAACTGAAAAGAACCCTCAAATGGCGTGGCATTGTTCCCGTCGCGCATCTCTAGGTCGAAAACACCAGATATAGCGTTACCATATTCTCCTGGCCAAGCACCAGTATAGAAATCACCACTTTGAATGTATTTATTATTCAATATTGTTACTGGACCGCCACCTGTGCCAGGAATGGCAAAGTGGTTGGGGTTAGGAATGTTGATCCCTTCAAATCGGTATAAAATCCCCGCAGGCGTGTTACCGCGAACCACGATATCATTTCTAGAGTCATCAGAGCCTTGTACTCCAGCGAAATTCGTAGCCATTCTTGCGGGCTCACCTCTGGATCCAGCGTAAAGATTGGTCTCTTCAACAGAAAATTTCCGCGCAGATACCAAGGCCATCTCATTTTTTACATCACCTCTGGGAGCTGCAACGACCTGAACCTCGTCGAGTTTCACCGTACTTTCAGTGATCTCTACACGAATTACTGCTTGCTTTGCGGAATTAAGTTCCACAATGGTACTCTTGGGCTCGTAGCCAAATAATTGGACCGCAACCACCTTACGCCCGATCTCCACGTCGAAAGAAAATTGACCGTATTCATCTGTGAACGCTTGTTGTGCATCACAAACTACCATAGCATCTGCTAGTGGAAACTTTGATTCTGAATCGACCACCGTACCACGAATGGTCTGGGTTAAGGTTTGTGCTGAAAGCATAGCGCCAAACAACAAAAGGACACTTAGTAGTATTCGTCTCATGATTAATGATTTTGTTACACCCAAGTTAAGACAACTTTAGCGGTCATTGTATGAATTCAATATCAACTTTGCACCAATTCCTCCCGCTAAGCGGGGAATTCCATCGGGTGTAGTAAATATTATCTCATTACCGAGACATGGTTTATATTCCGAGAACCCCAACCGTCGCGGGATGTTTCAAAAGCCAACCCGTTAAGCTTCGCCTAGTTTCATGTGCGGGCAGCACTTCATGCAAAACAGTATCTGATCGAAACATGACCATCCTATTCATGACCGGCTCTATCAGTATTTCTTGTGGCTTATGTAATTTCAAGGCACCACCGTGCTCCGGTTCCCAGTTCTCGTTAAGATAAATGACCACTGAAATCATCCTGTTTTCACGACTGTTGAATTGGTCAAAATGGGGTTTGTAAAACGCACCCTTTGGATACTTTGCAAGGTGAAATTCGTATCCTCGAAGCGATAAAAACAGTGATTCCGCTATAGCAGCCCTTATGGCATCCATCCCATCAAAAAAAGTCTCCAACTCTGGCATTAAAGGACGATCCAGCCAATGGACGAAGTCTGATCTAATCTCTGATATTCGCGTGCGCTCTTTACCTGGGCCTATTGCAGCAGCCTTTAGTCGATCCTCCGCCTCCACTGAAGCGAAATACCTACACACTGTTTCCAAAACAGATGGAGGTAAGAATTGATCCAGCACCATAAAATGCTGTTCGGCGAATTGGTCCATTCCTTTGTCCCATTCTTCACCTTTAAATGTTGGCCACATGTATACCTATATCAACTAATAGAAGTCCGAAAAACGCTTTTTACCCTTACCATAATATTGCCAAACGACTGAATTTGGGTAGGTTCCTTTGAGGTCAGCGAAGCGTTTAAAGGGGTATTTGCTTGTTCGAGCTCTAGCACGCTGAATGCCTGTAAACTTTCCATAAAAAGCGAAGTGAGCTCGAAGAATAGCGAAGGTGTGTCGGGGCTTTCCTGCAAATAAGAATTGGATACCCGCTAGACCGTCAAGTATCAAACGGATGAAGATGACTCCCAAAGCAGCGAAATGGGGCAGATTCTTCATTATTATGATCAAATTATTCCGAAAATTTAAGAATGTCTTCTGGGGATTATCAGCGCTTAATGTCGCTCCTCCTAGATGATATACAGTACTTTCTGGCTGCACCCACACTTGGAATCCCGCACGTTGCATCCTCCAGCAGAGATCTATTTCCTCCATGTGAGCGAAGAGCATGGAGTCAAGTCCTCCGATGGTTTTAAATACTTCCGTACGAACCGCTAAACAGGCTCCTGTAGCCCAGAAAACTTCTCTAGGTGTATTGTATTGTCCAATGTCATTTTCGAGCGTCCCAAATACTCGACCGCGACAAAATGGATAGGCCCATCGGTCCATAAAACCACCAGATGCACCTGCGTATTCAAACTGGTCCGGTGAACGATCCCAACGTATTTTAGGCTGTAATGCTGCGCATTGTGGATGATTTTCGAAATGCTCGTTTATGGGATTTAACCAACCCGGTGTTGTGCGAACATCGCTGTTCAATAATATCGAAATTGGCTCCTGAATGGCTTTTAACCCTTCATTGTATCCGCCCGCATAACCCAGGTTTTCACCGGTTTGAATGACCACAACCTCTGGATGATTTTCCTTTAAATATGCTAAACTATCGTCTGAACTGTCGTTGTCAATCACGTACACCTTATGGGGTGCGCTGTCTTTAATTACCCCAGGCAGGTACGTCTGGAGTAACGATTTTCCATTCCAGTTTAAGACAACTACGGCGATGGTCTGGCTCATTCTATTAATTATTGAATTGGTCAAACCAAGTCCCTTGGTTACCGATAATCAGAGAATTTGAAATACGCTCGCCAAAATTATCTCTGCTGTATTGCGTTGAAGTAGCATCAATGTCTGGCCCTGTATTCGAATGACGCGATAAATGGAATTGCCATTTATGGTCTTTAACTTCTCCTAAGGCACTGCTGTGTATCAAAGTATATTGACGACCGACCAATTCCTGGTCAACAAAAATAAACACTTGATTCTGCTGTGTAGGGGTGCTCGAACTCACTAACCTGTCGTATTGCCAGATTTGATAGGGATAGTTCTTCCCGTCGAATGGACGCTCCTCAACTAAAGACGGTGCGCCGTACTGTAAAAATACCCGCCCCATCTGTGTCTTATAGCCGGCCAATGTCTTTGACCCAAATTCGGAATCTACCTGATCTACGACCCTTTTATAACCCATCCAAGACTCTAGAGCTTGGTCCGGTGCTTTCTCTTGCCAGAAGCGTGTAAGGTAGAATGCAGCCCTCGCTGTATCCATAGACTCCTTGAGATTCATTAATAGTCTACGCTCTGCTAACGAAGCCAGCGGTGCAATCATACTGAGGTATTCCGGAACCTCTTCCCAATTGCCCCAAGATTTTTCAAAAGAGGCTCTTGTTAAAACGCCTTCTAATAGCGAAGGATCAATCAACATATCATCATTGTACCACATTAAGGAAGTAGTGGCCTCTTTTAACACAGTACCGGTAGCATCCAAAATTTCAGTTTTAATGGCATAAGCACCACTATTTTGTGCATCCATACCGTAGCTGATACGTATGGGGTTTACACCGTTCTGTAGCCTTTTAAAGCCCTGTGTACCTGCTACCGCAGTACCCGATGCATTTTGAAGTTCATACCTAAGCACATACCTACCTTCTCTTATGAAGACCTCTGAATACCATTCAATAGGAACATTTTCAAATACAGGTACTCCTAAGGATGGCTTGGGAATTACGGTACTTCCTGATTTTTGGTATACGGAGTTGCCTGTTTGCAGTGTATCTAAGGCAATGGGATTGGATAAATAAAAAGGAGCCTCTCCATTGAGACGAATGGTATCTTCAACTTCAATGAGTTCGCCCGTCACATCATCCGTGATTACAATTTTGACCGATTCATTGGTCCAATTTTCATAGACGAAGGTACTTTTTTGAAGCAACAACGGCGCTCCCGACGCACTGTCTGTCTGTGCATAATTAAAGGTAAATGCATCCAACTTTCCACCAGTCTGAATTACTACTTTAAATGACGTTACCCAATTGCTATCCGTATCTAACTCATACCCTACTGTACTGGCATCTAGGGTTGTATATACATCTATATAAGGTTTACCTTGAGCTGAAACATAAATGCTCGGATCAATGGACAACCTCATATTCTGACCGTGTACAATGCAGGTCGAAGCCAAGGTTACTATCGCAATTTTTAGTTTTAGAAGCATACCTCAAATATAATTGCATAATTATCCTTGCAAACAATCAAATCCTGTTTAAATTTGCCGCCCACTCGAGAGGTTATTGCAACCCCTCATCGGAGAGATGGCAGAGTGGTCGAATGCACTGGTCTTGAAAACCAGCGTACCGCGAGGTACCGGGGGTTCGAATCCCTCTCTCTCCGCCAAAACAACTGAAAACCAGCGTTTTACGCTGGTTTTTTTTATATCCATTCGCGAACGAAGCTTGCTTCAGTGAGCAGGATGGCATAAAAAATACAGGACGCCGAAGGCGGACTGGTTTTCAGTTGTCTTGGAGCGTTCCCCCTCTAGGGTTCTTTTGAGCGAAGCGAAAAAAATCCCTTTCACTTTACGGGCGCGAATCAAGAAACTCGTAGGCCTTGCTTAAGATTCAATGAATGCTCGACGCTCTACCCTGTGAAAAGATAAAAGGGCTCAAGCCAGCCTAAAAATGTGACGAACTAAATCTGCCATGCTCGGTTTTATACTAGTAACCACTCAAAAATCGCATGAAACAAAAGGAGACCATCCATATCATTGGAGCAGGCATTAGCGGGCTTATCGCGGCTTATGAATTAGAGCAAGCAGGCTTTCATCCTGTGATCATTGAGAAACAAGGAACTTCTGGAGGGAGGGTTCAAACAATAACAGTGGAAGACTTCCAGCTCGACCTCGGTTTTCAAGTACTCTTAAACGCCTATCCTCTCGCTAAAAAATATTTGGACCTCAAAGCGCTGCGCCTGACGAAATTGGAATCCGGTGCGCAAATTTTAGTAGACGGAAAGCGATACGTGATTGGTGATCCCATGCGAAATTGGAAGGTTCTACTGCCCACCTTATTTTCTGGAATTGGAACCATTGCAGATAAAGTGAATGTCCTAAGGCTCAACCTCCTATTAAGGAAAAAGAGCCTCGATGAAATTTTTAATACACCAGAAGTAAGTACACTTGATTATTTAAAGGTCTTTGGCTTTTCCGACACCATAATTTCAAGATTCTTTAAACCTTTCTTTGCTGGAATTTTTCTCGAGACAGAGTTGCAGACGTCCAGCCGCATGTTTGAATTCGTCTATAAAATGTTCGGTGAAGGGTATGCTATGATTCCTCAGGACGGTATTGGTGCAATCAGTGCGCAGCTTAAAGCTAAATTGGTTCAGACCACTTTTAAATTTAATTGCGAGGTGGAATCCATAAACAGTACAACTATTACCCTCAAAGGCGGGGAGAAAATTCCTAACCAGGGAGCGATTGTTACGTCTAACGCCGCTGCGCTTATTCCCAATTTACAAGATGCGCAGACGAAATGGAAGTCTTGTATGTGTCTTTATTTTGAGGTAAATCAAACCTCCATACCTGATAGAACTATAGCGCTAGTGGCGGATCAGGGGAAACTTAGCAATAACTTATATGCCTATAAGGATCACAAGGGACGAACCATACTGTCCGTAACCACGCTCAAACATGAAGGTATGGGTGAGGAAGAAATCACGAAAACCGTCAAAAAGGAAATACAAACCTATTGTGGCACAGGTCATGTAAAACACATCACTAATTTTAGGATAAAGCAGGCACTCCCGAACTTAGAAAACCTGAAGTATACCAGTGAGCCTAGTGCCAGTCTAATTGCAGAGAATATCTTCATAGCTGGCGATACCCAATTCAATGGCTCTTTAAATGCAGCTATGGAAAGTGGTCGATTAGCTGCAGCTGGGTTGATCGAAAAGAAAAGCGGTTGGTTTAGTTAGAATCTTCTTTAATCCATAACTTCTGCTTATTAATTTAGACTGATCGCATGAAATATTTTCTTCTTAGCCTTGCCTTAAGTGGTGCGGTGGCAATAGACGCTCAAAACAGGCCGTTCTTTGAAAATGGTGAGGCCCAAATCGTTCCTGCTTTTTCATCACCTGAAAATTGGATTCGTGAAGATTTATGGGTAGAAACTGAATTTGATACGGACGGAGACGGCAAATTAGATCGAATGCATGTGGATGTCACACGTCCTATTGCAACGAATGACGGCCTGCAACTGCCAGTAATTTACGAATCAAGCCCTTATTATGCCGGAACAGCCGGTAATGATAGAGATCTATTTTGGAATGTAGCGCATGAGATTGGAGAAGTACCGGCACCGCCAAAGCATGTCGAGGTAGTTCGCAGAGGCCAACGTCCTATTATTTCAAATTCCCAAGTACGCACATGGGTGCCAAGAGGCTACGTAGTGGTACATTCCAGCTCACCCGGTACGGGCCTATCCGACGGTTCTCCAACGGTGGGAGGCGATAACGAGTCGCTTGCGCCAAAGGCCGTGATTGAGTGGCTGGCAGGGAAGAATAATGGCTATAAGGATCGCATGGGAAATGAGAAAGTAGATGCCTTCTGGTCCACAGGTAAAGTAGGCATGACCGGTACCTCTTACAACGGTACCATACCGTTGGCTGCCGCCACTACTGGGGTGGAAGCATTAAAAGCTATTATACCCGTCGCTCCCAACACCTCTTACTATCATTATTACCGTTCCAACGGATTGGTTCGCAGTCCCGGTGGTTATTTAGGTGAGGATATCGACGTCTTGTACGAATTCATACATAGTGGTGAAGAGTCCAAAAGAGCTTATGGAAACAAGACGATTCGCGATAAAGAAATGAGAGAAAATATGGACCGAGCCACAGGAGATTACAATGCTTTTTGGGCGGGCCGCGATTATTTGAACGATATGGCCCCTATGAAGGCTGCGCTGTTGATGTCACATGGGTTTAACGATTGGAATGTCATGCCCGAGCACAGCTACCGCATTTACAACAAGGCCCGAGAAATGGGACTACCCGTCCAAATTTATTACCATCAAGGTGGCCACGGCGGACCTCCCCCTGTAGCCATGATGAACCGATGGTTTACCAGGTACCTTTTTGAAATAGAAAACGGTGTAGAACAGGATCCTAAGGCGTGGATTGTGCGAGAAGGCGATAATCGACAATCCCCTACCCCTTATCCGGATTATCCCCATCCTCAGGCAGAAGATGTGGAATTACACCTCACCAAAGGCGGAAATGCACAAGGAGGATTGACCACTGATAAGGGCAGCCGTAAAAAGGAAATACTCATAGACGATGTATCCTTCACCGGAGAATACCTCGCACGCGTTAAGAACTCTCCACACAGATTATTATATACTACCCCATTGCTGAGTGAAGACGTGCATATTTCAGGTACGGCAAGCATTACACTCTCATTATCGAGCAGTGCACCAGCTGCCAACCTAAGTGTATGGCTGGTTTCTCTGCCGTGGGATGGTGAACGAAGCGACGGCGATGCTGCCATCTACAACAACATTATTACGCGAGGATGGGCTGATCCACAAAATTCAAAATCGATTTCCGAAAGTCATCCGCTGGAACCAGGGAACTTTTACACCTTAAGTTTTGACTTTCAACCAGATGATCAAATCATCCCCGCGGGGCAAAAGATAGGTTTGATGATTTTTTCTAGTGATCAGGAATTCACACTTCACCCTAAAGCAGGCACAAGACTGACTGTTGACCTTAAAAAAACTGGACTGACGCTTCCCATTGTGGGCGGCTCCGATGCTTTACAAAGAGCCATAGAATAACCATTAACAGCAACCAGAACCAGGTGTACAGGATGTCGGCACAGCCTTTTTTGGCTGGTTATCTGTAATGCCGCATTTGTCTTTCGCCAAGCAATCCGTTTGTAAAGGCTGAAGTATGAACTGATATCCATTGTGAGATAATCCGTACACTTCAATGGTGGCTCCCTGATACTCCACCCGTAATTCTGAATCACCTCTAAGTTGCAATTGCTGAATCGACATCTCTATGATTGACTTTAGCTTAGGTACAGTTAACCTATGATCAAAGTCTTGGGCCGTATACATCTGGAGATTGACTGCAGACTCTTTGCGCACGGTACCCCCGCAATCCACAAAAAATCTATCAATCTGTCCAACCTCCGTGATATGAAAATGAGCGGGAACCAATCTTCCTTCAGGTAAGGCAAATACCAAAGATGCTGTAAAATCTAATTGATTATAAAATTCCTGTAAAGTCATCTTGCTTGTGTAAAGGACAAAGTTACGTTCAATTATATACCATTTAACACCATGTAAAGCCAATATTAGTTCTTAACATAGAATTTACATGACCTTATCTTTCAAGTAACAGAAATTAAACTTTGTGCTTTCACCTTTGCATCAAATAATTCAATATAATGGGCACTAAAAGAAGCATTTCAGTTTTATTCATCGCTCTAATCAGCATGAATGTATCCGCACAGCAAGGTGTAGACGAAACTAGTTTTGGTAAAGGCCTCTTGAACTTTGTAGCTGCAGACAGTAGCTTCAGCGTAAAGTTTGCGCCGAGAATTCAAGTACGTTACTACGGAACGAGTGACATAACAGATAATAGTTTGGCACCCGTCGCGCATGATTTTCTAGTGCGTCGTTCGCGTTTCAAATTTGACGGTTGGGCCGTTCATCCAAATATTGGTTACAAAATGGAATTTGGTCTGTCGAATAATGATATGTCGGGGGCAAATGAGTTCACAAAGAACTCTCCGAGATATATACTGGATGCAATTATTAAGTGGAAATTCGCACCTGGCTTCGAATTGTGGGCAGGTCAAACAAAACTTCCAGGCAATGTTGAGCGTGTGATATCTTCTGCGAATCTGCAGCTTGTAGACCGGTCATTGTTGAACAGTAAGTTTAACATAGATCGTGATCTTGGAATACAGCTGCGTCACACAACTAAATTTGGTGATCAATTCATTTCAAAAGAAAAATTTGCCATCTCTCAAGGTGAAGGTAGAAATATTGCTACGGGTAATGAAGGAGGCCTTCAGTATACCGGACGCGTAGAATTATTTCCCTTAGGTAGCTTCGCTAAAAAAGGTGAATACATGGGGTCATCAACGGTTAGAGAGGAAAAACTCAAAGTAATGGTAGCCTACACCTATGACTTTAATGCAGATGCTTCAAAAACCAGATCGAATATGGGAGATTACATGTTCATCGAAGATGGCCTATATCAAACCAACATCACCTCGCAATTCATTGATTTAGTTGTCAAGCATCAAGGATTCTCACTTATGGCTGAATATGCCAATAGAACCGCTGCAAATCCAATTGCTGTAGAATTGGACGGAACACCCACCGGGGATATCGTATTAGTTGGTAACGCTTATAATTTTGCTGCGGGCTATTTTATTTCAGAAAAAGTCGAAGTAGCAGGACGTTACACCACACTGAGCTATGATGATATTACAGGTGCTGCACCAGTAGCAATGTATACTTTAGGACTGAATAAATTTGTCGTCGGACACAAACTCAAAGTGCAAAGCGACATAAGCTATTCAACTAAGGACGGAAACGGCGATGCAATACTGTTCAGAACTGGATTTGAATTGCACTTCTAAACTTAACTTTCAGATAACATTGTGAGCGTAGCTTCGCAATAAGAAAATTAAACTATGGACAGTATATTCTACTTGATGATTTTTGCACTAGCCCTACTAGCAGTTGCAGACCTTGTTGTAGGTGTCAGTAATGATGCCGTAAATTTCTTGAATTCAGCCATTGGTTCAAAGGCAATTTCATTCAAGAAAATCATGATTATCGCCAGTTTAGGCGTCTTTATCGGTGCTGTATTCTCAAGCGGTATGATGGAAGTTGCAAGAAAGGGCATCTTTATGCCGTCAAAATTCTATTTTGATGAAATCATGTTCATTTTCATGGCAGTGATGATTGGAGATATTCTATTACTAGATTTCTTCAACACGTTAGGAATGCCAACGTCAACTACCGTTTCAATAGTCTTCAACTTATTGGGCGCTGCAGTAGTAATGGCACTGATTAAGATCGGTATGTCTGATACTGAAACCGCCGCGGATTTAGTGAACTATATCAATACTGAAAAAGCCAAGCAAATCATATCCGGTATTCTTCTTTCCGTTGTGATTTCATTTACCGTGGGTATGCTCGTTCAATGGATATCCAGACTGGTATTCAGTTTCCAATATGAAAAGAAGGTTAAAAACTTCGGGTTCGTATTCGCAGGTATCTGTTTAACTGCGATCGGCTATTTTATTTTCTTTAAGGGTCTCAAAGGGACTCCTTTCTATGGCGATATCAAAGACTTTCTGGCGCAAAATTCCTTTTTAGTGATTGGGTTGATGCTCGCGTTTTGGACGTTACTCATGTTTATCATTGATAAAGTCTTTAAAATTAATGTGCTGATCATCGTTATTGGGGTAGGAACTTTTGGACTTGCACTAGCTTTTGCAGGTAATGATTTAGTCAATTTTATAGGTGTACCAATGGCCGCCTACCACAGTTACGAAGCCTGGTCTGTATCTGGTATACCCGCCTCTGAATTCTCAATGGAAATATTGTCTGAGAAAGTTCCAACCGAGCCGGGCTTGCTTTTCATTGCAGGCGCTATTATGGTCGTCACGCTGGCATTTTCAAAGAAAGCCCGTACCGTTGCAGATACGTCTATTGATCTTTCTCGTCAAGGCGATGGAAGTGAACGCTTTCAACCGAATATATTATCTAGAAGTATTGTTAAAGGATCAACAAAGCTAGTAAGCGTCGTAAGTACCATTTTACCTGCTGCTGTTCAGACTAAGATTACGAATAGTTTCCAAACGCCAGCAATAGAAATTTCGGAAGAAAAAGCCAAAGCCCTTCCGGCATTTGATATGATTCGTGCTTCTATAAATCTTGCGGTTGCCGGAATTCTGATTTCCATTGCTACAAGTATGAAATTACCGTTATCCACAACATACGTGACATTCATGGTGGCTATGGGTACTTCACTAGCGGATCGTGCATGGGGAAGAGAGAGCGCAGTATATCGCGTTGCCGGGGTCGTGAACGTTATTGGCGGTTGGTTTTTCACTGCATTCAGCGCTTTTACGTTCGCTGGTATTTTAACCTACATTATATACATGGGACGTGGGGCAGCTGTCGCGATACTTTTACTTTTCGCTGGCGTTTTAGTTGTACGTAATTATCTAAGCCATAAGAAAAAAGCAAATGCGCAATCGGATCATAGCTCCCTGAAGAAGTCTGCAAGCCAAACTGTTCAGGGAATCATAGAAGAGAGCGCTGATAACGTTGCAAAATCCATTTACCGCACTACAAGTATTTTCAATGGGGTTGTCGACGGCTTGTCAAATCAAGATACAGGCGCGCTTAAAAAAATGCGTAAACGTGTCGGTAAGTTTGAAGATGAGGTAGAGTCATTGCGTAATCACTTATTCTACTTTATTAAGAATCTTGATGAGACGAGCGTTCGCGGTTCTAATTTCTATATCATGGTTCTCGCGAACTTGACAGACGTGGTTCAATCTTTGGAGTTTATTGCAAAGAAGAGCTTCAAGCACATAGATAACAACCACAAACCGTTAAGTAAAAGTCAAATATCTGACCTCAATGAAATCCAAACCACCTTTGACGGAATGCTGGTATCTGTAGAGCAAGCGTTCACTTCAAAAAGCTTCGGTGATTTGAGTACATGCTTGGACCAAGAAAATGCAATTCTAGCGTTAATATCAGACAAAATAGACGCACAGATTGCCCGCACACGTAAGGAAGAAGTTAGTCCTAAGAATACTACCCTTTACTTTAACCTTCTTCTTGAAACCAAAGATTTAGTAAAAGCAGTAATGCGCTTGGTAGAAGAGTACCATAATAGTAGTTCAAACAGCTAGAACCGCGCTGCTGTCTGCATTTAACAAGGCCTTTCCATTGCGGGAAGGCCTTGTTTCGTTTAATATCGTGACTAAAGTCCAATGCAACTTTTAGTTTACCTGTATCTTGCGCGACAATGAAGCTAAAATCACACTCCATCGTTTATAAATCGCTAAGCCTAGTGATTCTCGTAACCTTGATATTGGTGACTTCGCCGTGTTCCGTTCATTCAATATTGAACCGAATTTTAAGTGATCGACATCAAACAGTCACGACTCTAAAAGCACCGACTGTTCTTTTTCAGGAGACGCTCGTAAATGAAGGCTCTACCCCATCCGCTTCACCGTTAAAAATTAGACTTTACATATTTTAACCTACGTATAAATGACACTTAGATTATTAAGCACTTTCGCCATCGCAGCAGCAGCTTTTACCTCTTGTAACGCACCTGCTAATGGAAACGGTGAGCCCACAAAAATCACGATTTTACAAACCGCCGATATTCATGGGCAAGTGCTGCCGCACAGTGAGTTATTTTGGGAGAATGAAGAAATATCATTTAAAACCCTGGGTGGCCTAGCTAACATGAAAACCCTATTCAACCTTGAACGTGAATCCAACCCTAACACCATCATTTTAGATGGAGGAGACCTCATTCAAGGCTCAGCAATCGCAGCTTTATCTCAAGGTGCAGCATTTGGGCCAATTGTAAAAGCAATGGACTATGACTTCCTAATACCAGGGAACTGGGAAGTGGTGTACGGCAAGGAACAAATGATGAACGTATTGAACAGCTACGAAACGCCCGTCATCACTGCAAACATGTTTCATGACGAAGCAGGAAAAGCACCAATTTTCCCTCAATATTGGATTAAAGAAATCAATGGGAACCGTCTAGGGTTTCTCTCTTATAATGATCCGGAGGTCCCCATTCGTCAAAACCCATCGTTCTCTGAAGGATTAGATTTTGATCCCATTTTAGACAACCTCGAAGAATTGGTCACAAAACTTAAAGAGGAAGAGAATGTAGATATTCTCTTCGTAGTTACCCATATTGGCATTAGTAAACAATTTGACCTAGCTAACCATCCTGCTTTGGCGCAGGTGGATTACGTTTTAGGCAATGATACTCATGAACGCATTCGCAAGCCGTTGCAAGCAGGGCATGCAAAGGTTACGGAACCTGGCGCATTTGCTTCTTTTGTAGGAAAGATGGTTCTCACCGTTCAAAATGGAGAAATCATTAAGGAGGAATATGACTTAGTAGAAGTTGATCCGAACATATACCCCGCAGATGAGACTGTTGCGCAGGTAATCGAAAATGAATTGGCACCCTACAACGAGGACATCAATGATGTCCTAGGATACACCACTACCCCACTGTACCGATACTTTGTGGTCGAAAACCCAATGGATAACTTTATTACTGATGCAGCATTCTGGAAGAACGATGTAGATATTGCCCTTTCTAATGGATTCCGCTTCTCGCCACCTATAAACCCTGGTGAGGCTGGCGTTGCGCCAATTACTCGAGGTGATATCTGGAATATGCTTCCGGTAAACGAAAAAGTAAAGATTGGTAAAGCCAGTGGTCAACAAATCAAAGATTGGCTCGAAAAAGAACTACACAATGTATTTGCAGAAAAAGCTTCTGAACGTTTTGGCGGTTGGGTAGTACGTTTCTCCGGTATGGAACTCACTTTTAATGCCAGTGCCGCAAAAGGTGAACGCGTACAGGACATTTTAGTTGGTGGAGCACCCATAGAAATGGACAAACTTTATAAAATGTCCGCTTGTCGTCGGGAAGGCGAGCCGCTACACATGCTTTGTAGAATGCCAAATACGGTGGAAACTGTGGTTATGGACTACACTATACATGATCTTATTGAAGAATACCTGGCTCACGTGGATACCATCGCTCCGGTAAGAGATGGCCGCGCAAAAGCTTTGGATTTAGGTGACAACGTACTTTCACAATTACCTGGAACCGATTATCATTTCCACTAAATTTCAAAGAATGAAAAAATTACTTCTATCCCTCGTATTAGCAACTGGCTTACTGAGCAGTTGCGCACCACAATCGACAGCAGACAACGTTGAAGAATCTGCCGTTACTCCGCAAAACTATTTCGTATTGAACCGAAACGTTCAACAACTCAAGGCAATTGCAAAAGCTGCAGGTGAATTAGCTGTTGCCGATTCTAGTGCCTTTGGAGAATTCAATGTCATCATCTGCGGTAAGTCTGTTCAAGACATGGTCACACCAGAGGTCATGGATCCATTCATGGAGATTTTAAATGCCAACAATGTCAATGTAATAGCTTGCGGCTTCTCATTAAAGAAGTTCGAAGTAGATCCTGCTGGACTTCCTGAAGGAGTTACCGTCGTTCCAAACGGTATTCAATACGGTTTTGAAAAGCAAAAAGCGGGATACTACAGCATCACACTATAACCTATTCAAGAGATCGATAAACCCCTCTAGCCTTGGCTTTAGAGGGGTTTTCTTTTTTTAGTCCACCGGTCGGCTCCAATTCAGTAA
>OCVR010002247.1_pt1 | contig 14647 bp, 15 predicted proteins | sample 1539091 | NCBI WGS metagenome assembly OCVR01 (sample SAMEA3355530, study PRJEB22509) | marine metagenome | biome: marine; feature: coastal ocean; material: water | place: USA | collected 2010-08-07 | depth 16 m | reverse complement strand
TGCACGCGAGATCAGAGGTCTAAGTGACCGCGCCATTGCATGGATATTTGTCGCTCCGACGATTTTCCTGCTGCTGGCGATCAATATTTTTCCGCTTATCTGGACGATCCGCCTCAGCTTTACCAACTTTAAGGCCAATCGGAACCGCGATTTGGAATGGGTCGGTTTACGCAATTATGAGCGCATCTTGGGCGACAGCGACATCTGGCTGAACATGCAAGCTACCGCGCACTTCCTGTTCTGGACGATCTTCTTTCAGGTGCTGATTGGCTTTACGCTTGCCTACCTGATCAACAAGAAATTTAAAGGTAATGATTTGTGGACCACGATCATTGTGCTGCCCATGATGTTGTCCCCGGCGGTGGTCGGAAACTTTTGGAAGTTCCTTTATCAGCCGCAGATTGGTCTCTTTAATTACGTGATCGCGTTTTTCACTGGCAAAGAACCGTCGAGCTTTGAAATGCTAGGCTCTGTCAATCTGGCCCCTTGGTCGATTGTGATCGTAGACACCTGGATGTGGACGCCCTTTGTGATGCTGATCTGCCTCGCGGGGCTAAGGTCGATACCCGACTACATCTACGAAGCAGCGGAGGTCGATCGGGCATCCAAGCTGCGACAGTTCTTTACAATCACCATTCCGATGGTACTGCCCTTTTTGATGCTGGCTGTCTTGTTCCGTGGGATCGAAAATTTCAAGATGTTCGATCTAGTGGTGCAGCTTACAGGCGGCGGGCCAGGGTCAATCACGGAGCTGACCTCAATAAACCTCAAACGTGAAGCGTTTGAAAAATGGCGCACGGGCTATGCCAGCGCTTATGCGATCATCCTCTTTGTCACGGTTTTCGGGCTGGCCTCGATCTATGTCAAAGCGCTGAACAAGGTTAAAGAAAGATGAGCAGCTTTTCCGTTACAGAGCCGTCAGCGCGCTCCAAGTGGTTCGCCGGCACACTAGTCATCCTCTATGCGCTGATCACAATGGTGCCGCTTGCGTGGATCATGCTGACTGGTTTCAAATCCCCTTCGGATGCGATCAGTTATCCGCCAAAGATTGTGTTTGAACCAACGCTTGAGGGTTACGTGAATCTATTCACCACGCGCACGCGGCAAACCCCAGAGTTCCTGGCCGCCAACCCACCAGAGAAATGGTATGAAGAGATTGTGCGCGAATACGACATGGTCATCGCGGGCCCTTCCAAGTTCGGTGAGCGGTTCCTGAATTCCGTGATTATTGGCTTTGGCTCGACCTTCCTCAGTATCTTCCTTGGCACCCTTGCGGCCTATGCTTTCTCAAGGTTCAAAATTCCCTTAGCTGACGACCTGCTGTTCTTTATTCTCAGTACGCGGATGATGCCGCCTATTGCCGTCGCGATCCCGATCTTCTTGATGTACCGACAATTGGGGCTGTCAGACACGCATCTGGGTATGATTCTGCTTTATACCGGCGTGAACATTTCCTTGGCGGTCTGGCTGTTGAAAGGGTTCATTGATGAAATCCCGCTGGAGTACGAAGAAGCCGCACTGATCGATGGATACACCCGGTTCCAGGCGTTCTACAAAGTGGTGCTCCCGCAGGCTGCAACAGGCATCGCCTCCACTGCCATCTTCTGCTTGATTTTTGCGTGGAATGAATATGCCTTTGCAGTGCTTCTAACGTCTGGCACAGCACAGACCGCGCCACCGTTCATTCCAACCATCATTGGCGTCGGCGGGCTGGATTGGCCTGCTGTGGCGGCGGGTGCGACAATCTTCCTCTTGCCCGTCATGATATTCACCATCCTGCTACGTAAACACTTGCTGCGGGGCATCACATTTGGGGCAGTTCGCAAATGAGTAACTTTTTTACCGGCCTTTTGCGGCTGAAACGCGGTCCGTGGGAAATGTTGGCCACAATACTGATTGGTCTTGGTGTTGTTATGTTGATGCAGCCTTTCGCGCTCTGGCTCTACACCTATTCTTTTGTCGTGACACTTGCGGGAACCGTGATGTTCATCATTGTCTCCCATTTCAAGGAATAACCCTGTGGCAAAAATTGAAATCAAGAACATCCGCAAGGATTTTGGTGACTTTAACGCTGTAGAGAAATCGAGTTTTACCATCGAGGATGGCGAGTTTTTCATGCTGCTTGGTCCATCGGGGTGTGGCAAGACCACCACGTTACGGATGATTGCGGGGCTTGAACTGCCTACCTCAGGAGAGATCTATCTGGATGGAGAGGAGATCAGCCAGCAGCCTCCCTCGAAACGCGACATCGCTTTCGTGTTCCAGATGTTCGCGCTGTATCCGCACCTGAATGTACGCAAAAACCTAAGCTACCCGCTTGTCTCTCAGGGCATGCCGCGTTCGCAGGTGAAAGCAAAGATCGAAGAAGTCTCGGGCATCTTGGGCATTAAGGACATTCTCAATCGTCCTGTTGGCGGGCTTTCTGGGGGCGACCGTCAGCGCGTTGCTTTGGGACGTGCCATTGTGCGTGATCCCAAGGCCTTTATGATGGACGAACCCTTGGGCGCGCTGGATGCGGAATTTCGCGAGCATATGTCCGAAGAGCTGCGCGCGCTGCACGACCGTATGAACGCAACGACTGTCTATGTGACTCATGATCAGCTTGAGGCCATGCAGATGGGCGATAAAATCGTGGTCATGAACAACGCTGTCGTCGAGCAATTCGGCACCCCCCAGCAGATCTATGACACACCTGCGACCATGTTCGTGGCTGATTTCATTGGCTCTCCTTCGATGAACTTTCTGCGCTTTGAAGGGGCCTTGGAAAACGGTGCGACACGTGTTGACCTGAATGGTCAAATGCTGGCCGTGCCCAAGCAATTGCAAGGCGCTTCGGGGAAACTGGTCTTTGGCGTGCGGCCCGAACATGTGTCGCTCAGCGAAAATGGTGACTATCGCGGAAAAGTTCTGACCACCGAATACCTTGGCACGACACAGATCATTACGCTCGACACGCCCAACGGTGAGCTAAAGGCGCGCATCGACAGTGCGCAAACCGCGACGGTTGGTGAGAATGTCGCACTCAATTTCGAGGCTCCCAAAATCACATTATTTGACGAGACGACCGGACTTGCGCTGCGCTCCAGTCTAAATCGCGAGGTGCTTGCACATGGCTGAGGTAACGCTGAAAAACCTATCCAAAAATTTTGGCACAGATATTGGGGTGGAAGATATCTCAATGACCATCCCCGACGGGGCTTTTGTTGTGCTCTTGGGGCCAACCGGCGCGGGTAAGACCACAACTCTGCGTCTGATAGCGGGGCTAGAAAAAGCTGATAGGGGCGAAATCTGGGTGGACGGGCGCAATGTGGGTAACGAAACACCTGCCCAGCGAGATATGGCAATGGTCTTCCAGCAATACTCGCTTTATCCGCACCTCACGGTGAGGGACAATCTCGCGTTTCCGCTCAAATCCCCGATTCTTAGAACCCCATCTGATGCGATCGAACGAAAAGTCAGCGAAGTCGCCGAAGTCCTTCAAATCAGCCACAAACTGAACAACAAAGCAACAGCGTTATCGGGAGGTGAGATGCAAAGGGTATCCATTGGCCGTGCGCTGGTGCGCGATCCTGCGATTTACCTGATGGATGAGCCCCTCAGTTCCCTAGACGCCAAATTACGTACGGACTTACGGGTTGAACTTAAACGGATCCATGCCAGCCTTGGTGCGACGCTGCTTTATGTGACGCACGACCAGATCGAAGCCATGACAATGGCGACCCATGTGGGTGTATTGAACGAAGGCAGGTTGGTGCAATTTGGCACCCCACGTGAGATTTACGAGAACCCCAACTCACTGTACGTTGCCGGGCGCTTGGGACTGCCGAGGATCAATATCCTGCCAGTGGACGTCTTCCAGAATGCGCCCGTTAGGGCGACCCACATTGGTATGCGCCCCGAGCATGTCCACCAAGGGGACGGGCTGGAGGCCGAGGTAAAACGGGTCGAACACTTGGGGGATCTGACCCGTCTGCATTTGACCCTAAATGGTCACGCGATTACCACCGTCGCAGACCCAACAATGACCTATGACCTCGGCACCGCCATTAAGATTGCACCCAAAAATCCGCTGTTTTTTGACGGCAATGGCAATCGTATTCGCTAAGGAGATACTTTCATGAACCAGTTTATCAACGCCAAAGAAACCCTTGTTACCGACGCGATCGACGGGTTGATTGAAACCTCGGGTGGCGCGCTGACGCGATTGGACGGGTATCCGCACATCAAGGTTGTGTGCCGCAGTGATTGGGACAGATCCAAAGTGGCGCTGATCTCTGGTGGCGGATCTGGTCACGAGCCCGCCCATGCAGGATTTGTTGGCGTGGGAATGCTTACCGCCGCTGTCTGTGGCGAAGTTTTTGCGTCGCCCTCTGTGGATGCTGTTCTTGCCGGTATTCTTGCGGTGACCGGTCCGATGGGCTGTTTGCTAGTTGTCAAGAATTACACCGGTGACCGACTGAACTATGGTCTTGCGGCAGAGCGCGCACGCGCATTTGGCCTGAAAGTTTCCATGGTGGTCGTAGATGATGACATTGCACTGCCGCACTTGCCGCAGCCGCGCGGCGTGGCAGGTACGCTCTTCGTACACAAAATAGCGGGTGCCTTGGCCGAAAGTGGGGCTGATCTGGATACCGTGACCGACGCGGCTAAAGCGGCAATCACAGATATGGCATCGATCGGAATGTCGCTTGATACCTGCACAGTGCCGGGCTCGGTCAAAGAAGTTCGGATTGCCTCCGGTAAGGCCGAACTTGGCTTGGGCATTCATGGCGAAGCAGGGGTTGAGCAGGTTGCTTTTGAAGGTGCAAAAAAAGCCATGGATCAGGTTCTGAAAAAACTCAGTTCTCGGCTTGAGGAAGGGTCTCACGTTGCTATTTTGAACAATCTGGGGTCAACAACGCCGCTTGAAATGTCTGTCCTTGCCCACGAGCTTGTGGCCTCCAAACGGGCTAAAAACATCAGCCACATTATCGGGCCTGCACCGATGATGACTTCGCTGGATATGCACGGCTTTTCGATTTCGATACTACCCCTCAACCCAAAAAATAAATCGCACTTGGAATTGCCCCTAGCACTCCCTGCTTGGCCCGGAATGAACAAGATCGCAGCGGCCCGTTTGCAGCCCTTGCCCGACGGTTTATCCCCGATTAAACCAATCCCGTCGAGCAACCCCAAAACGCGTGCCCTATTGGAGCAATGTTGCGATCTGTTGATCGCAGCGGAGAACGACCTGAACATTCTAGATGCCAAATCTGGCGATGGTGACACCGGCAGTACCCTAGCAGGTGCCGCACGGGCCATGAAAGGGTCGCTTGACTTGCTTCCGCTTGCTGACCTGACCCAGCTTTTTCGCGCGATTGGAGATGAGCTGAGTCAGACAATGGGCGGGTCTTCCGGTGTGATTCTTGCCATCTTCTTTGGTGCGACCGGGGATGCCTGCGCCAACGGCAAACCTATTCCAAAGGCACTTCTCGCAGCGTTGGAGCGGATTAGTCAGGTTGGCGGCGCTGTCAAAGGAGACCGCACAATGATCGACGCACTTGAGCCTGCGTTGCAGGCTTTGCCCGATGGCATTGCGCGCGCCGCGAGCCAAGCCCGCGAGGGGGCGACGCAAACCGCTTCTATGGGCCGCGCAAAGGCTGGTCGGGCTTCATACGTCCCCGAAGAAAACCTCATTGGTCACAAGGATCCCGGAGCAGAAGCCGTAGCGCGTTTGTTTGAAGGTTTGGCCAAATCCATCTGACCCCACAGGTAAGGACCCGATGACACAAGAGCAGACTTCACGTCTTTCACCGACAATTAACGATATTGCCCGTGTCGCGGAAGTGAGTCTTGCAACCGTAGACCGGGTACTAAACGCCCGTCCCGGTGTCCGAGACACGACGGTCAAGAAGGTCCATCAGGCGATTGCTGATCTAGGGTATGTGCGCGACACAGCGGCCGCAAATTTGGCACGTGGCCGTGTTTACAATTTTGTGTTCATCCTGCCATCAAATAGCAATGAATTCATCGCATCGCTGGAATGGCAAATTCAACAGCTTGGCACGACCCTTCGCCGTGAACGCACCCGATTATCTTATATACGCGTGGCAGCATTTGATCCCGTCGCATTAGCCAAAACCATTGATGAAATTGACACATCAGAAGTGGATGGGGTCGCGATTTTTGCTCCTGAAACGCCATCTGTAAGAGATTCAATCACCCACCTGAAAGCCAATGGTGTGACAGTTGTCTCTCTTGTCGCTGATATTCCCAGCTCGGAACGGGACCAATATGTCGGCGTTGATAACGTGGCTGCAGGGCGTACGGCCGGGCAACTGTTAGGACGGTTTGTTGGACCTCAAGAAGGCAGCATTCTTGTGCTAACCGGGTCATTGTTGGCCCGTGATCATCTGGAACGCCGGCTTGGCTTTGATAAAGTGATGATGCGCGACTTCCCCAACTTGAGAACGCTCGCTTCTTTGGAAGGGCGAGATGATCCGGAACTGATTGAACGTTTGCTACCAGAGATATTTAGCGAAAACTCAGACATCATTGGCATTTACTCGTCTGCTGCAGGAAACGAAGGATTGCTGAACTTCCTCAATCGTAGAACGTTGCCCGTCCGGCCTCTGGTCGTTGCGCATGAATTAACACAACTGTCGCGCGACGCCCTTCGGGGTGGTGTATTTGACGCCATCATCAGTCAGGACTCGGGCCATGTGGTACGCAGTGCCGTGCGCATCATGCGCGCCAATAGCGACAATCTACCTATAAATTCAGCACAAGAACGCATCAACATCGACATCTATCTAAAGGAAAATATGCCCCTCTCAGATGAGGGAAATAGGGAGGATTATCCATGAAAACCATCAAAGGACCTGCGCTGTTTCTGGCGCAATTTGCTGGTGACGACGCGCCCTTCAACTCATGGGACAGCATCACCAAATGGGCGGCTGAGTGCGGCTATAAGGGCGTGCAGGTGCCCAGTTGGGACGCGCGCCTGTTTGACCTGGCTAAAGCGGCAACAAGCAAAGATTATTGCGATGCGTTTAAAGGGCAAGCCGCGGCAAACGGCGTGGAAGTAACAGAGCTCTCTACCCACTTGCAAGGTCAGCTCGTGGCTGTGCACCCAGCCTACGACACAGCCTTTGACGGCTTTGCAGACCCATCTGTTCACGGCAATCCAGCCGCACGGCAGGAATGGGCCGTGGATCAGGTGATGAAGGCGATTTCTGCATCAAACAACATGGGCATCAAGAACCACGTTTCATTTTCCGGCGCATTGGCCTGGCCATATATTTATCCATGGCCGCAGCGCCCGGCAGGGTTAATAGAGACAGCCTTTGATGAGCTGGCCAGACGCTGGCGGCCTATTCTGGATCATGCCGAAGAACACGACGTCAACATTTGTTATGAAATCCACCCGGGAGAGGACCTGCACGATGGGGTGACGTTTGAAATGTTCCTTGAGCGCGTCGACAACCACGCGCGCTGCAACATGCTTTACGATCCGTCGCATTACGTGCTGCAGTGTCTGGACTATCTCGACAACCTCGACGTCTACAAAGACCGAATTAAAATGTTCCACGTCAAGGATGCGGAGTTCAATCCTTCCGGCAGGCAAGGAGTCTATTCTGGCTATCAGCCTTGGGTGGACCGTGCGGGGCGGTTTCGGTCGCTTGGCGATGGGCAAGTCGATTTCGGTGCCATTTTCTCAAAACTCTCTGCCATGGATTTTGACGGTTGGGCTGTCGTTGAATGGGAGTGTTGCCTAAAGCACCCCGAAGACGGGGCCCGCGAAGGTGCGCAATTTGTCAAAGACCACATCATCCGTGTGACCGAGCGCGCATTTGACGATTTCGCTGACGGGGGCACGGACGAGGCCGCCAACCGCAAGATGCTGGGGATATGAACATGACACGTATTAAGTTGGGCATGGTCGGCGGAGGCAATGACGCTTTTATTGGGGGCGTGCACCGGATCGCGAGCCGCATTGATGATCGGTACGAGCTGGTTGCCGGAGCGTTGTCTTCCACTCCGGAAAAGGCGCAAGCTTCCGGGCAGGCCTTGGGGATCGCACGGGTGTATGACGATTTTAAACAGATGGCGATACGCGAGGCGCGACTGAAGAATGGGATCGAGGCGGTGTCCATCGTCACGCCAAACCATATGCACTATGCGGCCGCGCGTGAATTTCTCAAACGTGGCATCCATGTGATTTGTGACAAACCACTGACATCAACTTTGGCGGATGCTCGAAAGCTCGCGATAGCGGCAGAGCGTTCCAATGCGCTGTTTGTCCTGACACATAACTACACCGGTTATCCGATGGTGCGCCAAGCCCGTGAAATGGTGGCGCGTGGTGAGATTGGCAAAATTCGGGTTGTACAGGTTGAGTACCCGCAAGATTGGCTAACCCAGCAAGAAGACTTCAAACAGGCCAAGTGGCGCACGGATCCTGCGCGCTCTGGCGCAGGCGGATCGACCGGAGACATCGGTACCCACGCGCATAATCTTGCGCGCTTTGTAACCGGGTTGGAGGTTGAAAGCCTTGCGGCTGACCTTGATGCATTTGTACCAGGTCGGCAGGTGGATGATAACGGTCATATCATGCTGCGTTTTCAAGGCGGGGCAAAGGGCATGTTGTGGTGTTCGCAAGTCGCCCCCGGCAATGAAAACGCCCTGCGCATTCGTGTTTTTGGTGAGGCTGGTGGTTTGGAGTGGGCACAGGAGGATCCCAACTATTTGTGGCACACGCCTTTTGGCGAACCCAAACGAGTAATCACGCGCAATGGGTCCGGTGCCGGAGACGCCGCTACACGCATCAGTCGTGTCCCCCCAGGTCATCCAGAGGGGTATCTGGAGGGCTTCGCAAATATCTACAGTGAGGCCGCTGATGCGATTGTTGCGCATCGTGAGGGCATAGAACCAGCCGCAGAGGTCATGTACCCTACGATCAAGGATGGGTTGAAAGGTGTCGAGTTTATTGATGCTTGTGTTCGATCGTCGGCGCGAAACGCGGCATGGGTGAAGGTTTGATTCAGGAAACCAAGGTGCTCCCTCGCACCAGCCTATAGCTCTCAACTGCACTAAATCTGCATTGTCGTAGGCCAAACAGATGATGCACGTAGGGTCAGGTAAATTATAGGAATTGCAACGTCTCCGCTGCGTGCGCCTGATGACCGCGGGCGTGAAGATTTGTGTGCCCATCCACGACGCGGTGTTGATCGAAGCCCCTCTGGAGATGATAGACGAGCATGTGCGACTAACACGGAGCATTATGGCGCAGGCCTGCCGAGACTTTCTCGGAGGCAAACCCTGCCGCATCGACGCTGAAGTCATCCGCGCACCTGATCGATACATGGACATCAAACGCGGCGTCGGCATGTGGAATACGGTTATGGGTTGTGTCGGGTTGCCCACGTTTGGGATTACAGAATGAAGCCCAAACCCACTTATAGACCCGGGCGGCTGCCGCACCCTTTACCTGGGCGGCTGCCGCATAAAACCTGGGCGGTTACCGCCCACCCGGTCTTTATATTATATGTTTCTTTAATATCGTTTCTTTTAGCACATACGGGGTTTGGAGGCGCTTGATGGCCAAGGCACCTCCCGCGACATTCGTTTATCGAGCTGACATGTCTGCCGATGAAATACCGGTCGAACAAGTAAGCCTCGGTGCGATAGGTGCAGTGCATGCACTTCGTCCCGCCGAGTACGCCAAAGTGCCCTCCGCGCTCTACCCCCTGTTCCAGCCAGCCGATCGGCTTCTGCTTTGCTTTATCTTTGCAAGGGATGTGTTCGGCGAAGATGCTCCGGGCGGCTGGACGAAACTCGGTTCCGGTCTGACGGAGCGGTTCGGCCTCACGGATCGGTATATTCGCCGCCGGGCGATCAAGACTGTAGAGCGCGACGGCAGGGTCGAGGTGCGCCGCCGCGTCGGTGCCTGCACACTTCTGCGCCTTGCGGTGGATCAAAAATAAAAGACGCCGACCAAAGCAGCTGAGCCTCCCCCTTTGAATAGCATTTAATCATCTCCAAATCGTTGAGCATTGTGTGACTGGAGCTCTGAGCATATCCAGAAACTCAGGCTCTCCACTCACCTACTACTATAAGTACGAGCACGCCCGATGCCACGTATTCTTGCTCAAGGCAAAATTAAGCAGATAAAATTTGTAGCAGTTGTTTGTTTGCACTGAAATAATCCTGATGTTTAAAAAGAACCTGCTGTACCACTGCGAAGAAGATTTCTGGTATTGTCAGGGTATCCGAACAGAACGACAGCCCTGAATACAAACAGGCGCATCTTCAATCATTTCTTACAAGAAACGGGGTTGAAGAAGGACAAAGACGGAAACGACAGATCCCCCTACTCTCTTCGTCACTATGCTTTGAAAACACGGCTCGTGAAGTTCGATGGCAAGGTGAACATCTACTGGTTGGCTGAGAACGCTGGCACGAGTGTTGATCATCTTGAGCGCTTCTATCTCAAGAACCTTGCGCCGAGTGCTGCGAGGGATAGGAGCATTCAGAGTTTCGGGGATCCATAAATTTTTGTTTTTTCAAAAACTAATTTGCGTGAGATCTTAGTCAGTAATTAAGACTCTGAACTCTGACTTTCCGGCAGCTCTGACCATGTCGAATAATACTTTAGCATTCTCGGGGTGTAACCTAACACAACCAGCTGAAGCTGGAGTGCCCAATTTACTTACCTGATTAGTACCATGGATCGCAAAATTACCGTTATAAAAAATCGAGAACGGCATTGGTGCATTGTTGTACAGTGATGAGCGGTGATGCTCCGATAGCCACTGCGCAGACCATATCCCAGTGGGGGTTACTTTTCCCCTGCGAGCAGTAGACACATCCCAAGTAAACTGTTTTTCACCGCCCAGAAAGACATGTAGCTTTTGCTCAGACTTCTCAACAAATGCTATGACTGCCACATCTAGTTCTTGTGCAAGAGCTTCGAAATTCTTCATCCGACTTTGAGCCATGCGGAGCGGCTCTGCACTGGCGTAATGCAATTGCTCCGTACTAGGTTCGCTACTGCGAGCATAAGCAAAACTTGCAAAACAAACCGAATACACCAACACAGATATTGCTATTTTAAAGACAGTCATTTTAAAAGATTTCCCAAAGCGTGCTAGTCTCAGAACAATACCTCTTTTTGGGCTTTTAGATCAAGTCGTTTCCAAAAGCTCTAAAAAGTTTGCTTCTCAAGTTCAAAAATATGTTGATTAGGTGAACCTGAATGTGATCGCCCATAAGGAGCCGATCAACTTGAACGCTTCTATCTCAAGAACCTTGCGCCAGATGCTGCGACGGTTCGAAATATTCAAAGCTTTGAAGAAGGCTAAGTTTCACTCGCCTTCGCTAGCAGCCTCGCAAATCTGAATGCATATATGAGAATGAGGAGACAGACGAAGAAACCAGCCATGTCACCGATCACAAAGCCCGCTGCAACCAACAGATCCAGCTCTTGCTTGAATACTAGAGTAATACCCAAACCGTTAAGAGCAGAACTTACAAGCGCTATGATCCCAAAATACTGCCATCTTGGAAACCGACGAGGTTGAGTGCTTTCGGAAGTAAGCGAGTAACCACCTCGAAGCCAATATAACAAGCAGCAGGACTCACAATGACAGCCCAGGGATTAAGCTCAATCCCAGCCTGAACGCTTAAAACCATCATTAAGTAGGACGCAGGCACAAGATAAAACGCTGCTCTCCAGCCCAAAAAATAAAATGCAAAAACTCTGACGCCGTGTGGCAAAAAGAGGAGACCCACCTCTATAGCGACTCCGCTCAGCAAAATCTTTTGAACAGGTGCAACAAAGCCAAGCGTCAATGAATACGCCGTAATGTAAGAAACACTCACGATTAGAAAATTCTGAATGTGTTCTTTCACCCGCAATTGGCCCTGCTCAGCGTCTATGCGCTTTCACCTGCAAGTGTGTACAAGCCGCGCTTATCACCACCTTTAGAGATTTTTCCCAAGCTCTCAAGGTTTTTCAGTGCCCGAAATAGTGATGGGCGAGAGTACGCGTTGTTCAACGGGTGCTGTAGAATGTCCCTTGTGTGCACTAGAGTTGCATCATTGGCTAAATCAACAATCGTGATCAGAACAGACTTTTCAATAGCTCCGATATCTCTGATACCTATTTCTGCTTCCATATCAGCAAGTATGATCTGCATCTTTGCGATATTCTTAAGAAGTGAACTCATATTGAGACCCCCTTTCGTTTTACCCCTTGGCTGAGTCAAGTATAGCGCAGAAAATAAGTGTTGTGAATTATATTTTAGTATCATAATAGTACTAGGATTAGAGTGTGAGTATGTTTTTATTAAGCAAGGCTGATCTGCTATCGACGCGGATCAGCCTCTTTCAACGCGAACCTCATTAAAGCTGACTGGCTAGCTGAGAATGCTGGCACGAACGTTGATCAACGTGAGCGCTTCTATCTCAAGAAACTTGCGCCGAGTGCTGCGAAAGTCTGGAATATTCAGAGTTTCGGAGATGGATGAAGCCCTGTTCTGGCAGTGCAAAAAACTTCGAAAAAGTGAGAATATATTCAGTAAATCATCAAATAACGCGCAAATTTAGTACATATACTACGTCAGGCAAAGACACACATTTAGGAAGTCAAACCTGATGAGCAACTGATCGACTTGAATGAAGCCGAGTGCAGATAGAACTAGGTGAGAGATTTGTGCGCACTGGTGTTGTTGTCGCGTATGGTATGAAATCATGTCATGAAGGTGATGCCGCGGTTCAGGTTTACAAGATTGCAAAGCTGCGTTTACGTGACGGTGGTCGTAATGTGAGTGTTGAACAACGTCTGGCAAGAATAGAAGGCGCACTCGACGAACTGCTTGATGGTCTTTTGAAGCAGCGCGAACAGATTGGCTCAGGTGTCGCAGTGGATGTTGCGGGGCATACGCTCACGGCGAAGGCAGGCGGCAGGCGGTGAAAAATATTTATGTGCAAATTCACATACCGCGCCATCTTTAGGACGAGCATACCACTTCTGGCATACTCGCCCGAAAGTTTAGAGTCCGCTACTTATAAAAATAAGATCTTTGGGAAACTGCTGTGGATCAGAAGGCATTTCGCCATCGAGGATTCGCGCTTGCTCAAACATCACTCTACTGACAGCTTTTTGCATATCTGATGATAGATCAAGCATCCTTTTAATGAGCTCGTGATTGCAGTTTACTTCTAAAATCTTCTTACTACCCTCAAATTCTGGGTTTTGCGCTTTCATGATGCGTTCTAAATTGAAGTCCAACCCACCTTCACCAGCGATAAGCCGCACAGGACTTTCGACAAGTGATGAGGTTGGCTTAACGTCTTCAACCAGGTCTCCGAGGCAGTCTTTTATCAGCTCAGATATTACGTTGCTGTCAGCATCCTGGGTATGATCTTCAGTTTGACCACCAGAAAGTTCTGATAAATCGTATTTATCACGGGAAATGGATACGAATGATTTATCATTAAATGTGCCCATTTGAGACATCCAGAAAGCATCAATCGGATCAGTCATTAACAACACATCGATGCCCTTCGACTTGAAGCCTTCAAGGTGTGGACTGGAGCTCGCCTGCTTTAACGTATCAGCTGTGAGGTAGTAGAACTTATCTTGCTTATCTGCCATCTCGTCCAGATATGTATCAAGACTGATCAGCTTTTGATGTTTAAGTGAAAACGCACGAGTGATTTCTGCGATCTTATCACGATACTCATAGTCTTCGTAGAGTCCCTCTTTTAAGACCTTGCCAAACTGCTCCCAAAACGTGTCGTATCCTGCTTCGTCTTTTTTCAACTTCTTTTTAAGTTCTGAGAGGACTCGCTTTGTAACAGACTTTGAAATTTTTCTGATGACAGGGCTGTTCTGAACCATTTCCCTGCTGACGTTCAAATCGAGGCTCGTGGTGTCAAGGATACCCTTCACAAAGCGTAGCCATGTAGGGAGCATCACGGGTTGCGACGGGTTTCATGGGGTTAGCCGCTCAAAGTTTCCCGCAGATGTACGATGCGAACACGAAAAGACCTATCCGTTTGGCTGGCTTGGCATCCTGTCTGAAACACCGCCCGTTGAACACTAATTGCTCTATTCTGGTTCTGAGAACGGCTTCGCACTGTGCTCTATGCGCAATGAAAACCTTAGCCGCTGCTATATCCAGTGCATAAGCCCGAGGACTGGTCGGATGAGTCCTTTTGGGACGAATTGAAACGCTGGCCCAGCTCGCGGAAACGGTACTTTGGCGCTACACGTGGACGACTTTGGTATTGATGGTTTCTGTCGCGGCGGGGAGTATCGTGATCGGCACGTTGACCGCTTAGCTGGTCGCCACCGCCGAGTTCAAAGGTGGGCGCTTTTTCGAGATTGCGCTGGTCATCTCCCTAGCATTTCCCGCCTACGTGTTGGCTTACGCCTACACGGATATTCTGGATCACCCGAGCATAGTGCAATCGACATTGCACCATGTGATGTATTGGGGGCCGCGTGATTATTGGTTTCCTGAAATCCACTCCCTTGGGGGGGGGCCGCATTGATGTTGACACTCGTGCTTTACCCTTACGTCTATTTACTGGCGCGCGCCTCTTTTCGGATGCAAGCAGCAACCCCGTTTTATGCGGCGCGTTCGCTTGGATCCTCGCC
>OCVR010002246.1_pt1 | contig 14647 bp, 7 predicted proteins | sample 1539091 | NCBI WGS metagenome assembly OCVR01 (sample SAMEA3355530, study PRJEB22509) | marine metagenome | biome: marine; feature: coastal ocean; material: water | place: USA | collected 2010-08-07 | depth 16 m | reverse complement strand
GTTTCAGTTGAAAATATATTTCCACTTATAAAAAAGTTCTTGTACAGTGATCAAGAGATTTTCCTAAGAGAAATTATATCAAATGCTACAGATGCCCTTACTAAAATTCAACATTTATCAAGTATTGGAGAAGTTAAAGGAGAAATTAATGAATTAGGAGTAGAAGTTAAAATTGATAAAAAAAACAAAACTCTTCATGTAATTGATAATGGAGTTGGGATGACGTCGGAAGAAGTCAAAAAGTATATTAATGATGTAGCATTTTCTGGCGCTGAAGAATTTCTAGAAAAATATAAAGAGAGTTCTAAGGATACTGGTATAATTGGTCATTTTGGACTTGGTTTTTATTCATCTTTTATGGTTGCGGATAAAGTTGAAATAATTACAAAATCTTTCAAAGATGAGCCTGCTGCACACTGGGTTTGTGATGGGTCTCCAGAATACAGTTTAAAAAAATCAGATAAAAAAGAAAGAGGAACAGAAATTATTCTTCACATTTCAAAAGATTCTAAAGATTATCTTGAAGAAAGTAAAATAACAGAACTTCTTAATAAGTATAATAAATTCATGCCCCATCCAATAAAGTTTGGAACCAAGGAAGAAAGTATTCCTGCCAAAGAGGGAGATAAAGAAGAGAAAATAACTGTCGACAATATCATAAATAATCCAAATCCAGCTTGGACAAGACCACCAGCTGATTTAAAAGATGAAGACTATAATCAATTTTACAGAGAACTTTATCCATATCAAATGGAAGAACCTTTGTTTCATATTCATCTTAATGTTGATTATCCTTTCAATTTAACTGGTATTCTTTACTTTCCAAAAATATCGAATGACCTTAATATCCAAAAGGACAGGATTCAATTATATCAAAATCAAGTTTTCGTAACTGATAATGTAGAAGGAATTGTTCCTGAGTTTCTGGGATTATTAAAAGGAGTTATAGATTCCCCTGACATCCCATTAAATGTATCAAGAAGCTATCTTCAGTCAGATACCTCTGTGAAAAAAATTACTAATTATATTACTAGAAAAGTAGCAGATAAACTAAGTTCTATATTTAAAAATGAAAGAGATAATCTTGAGAGTAAGTGGAATGATATCAAAGTGGTTATTGAGTATGGGATGTTAACTGAAGATAAATTCTATGAAAAAGCTGAATCATTTAACCTCTATCCTTCTGTTGACAATAAATATTATACTTATCAAGAACTTGAAGAAAAGATTAAAGAATTACATACTGATAAGGATGGCAATTTAATTATTCTTTATGCACAGAATATGGATGAACAGTATACTTATATTCAATCTGCAAAAGAAAAAGGATATGAAGTGCTTCTATTAGATTCTCCTATTATTCCTCATTTAATTCAGAAACTAGAATCAAAAAAAGAGAAGGTTAAGTTCTCAAGAGTTGATTCTGATACGTTGGAGAATTTAATTAATAAAGATGATCAGATAATTTCAAAACTATCAGATGAAGAGAAAGAAAAACTAAAACCAATGATTGAAAATGCAGTTTCTGATGAAAAATATACAGTTCAACTTGAACCATTAGATAGCAAATCATTACCATTTATGCTAGCCCAACCTGAATTTATGAGAAGAATGAAGGAAATGCAGCAAAGTGGAGGTGGAGCTATGGGTAATTTACCAGACATGTATTCTTTGATTGTTAATACAAATCATGAATTGGTAACAAAAATATTAAATACTAGAACAGAAAAAAAGAGAAATAGTTTAATAAAGCAGTCAGTAGACTTGGCAAAACTTTCTCAAAATGCTCTTACGGGAAAAGAACTAACAGAGTTTATTAATAGGAGTATAGATTTAATCAAATAAGTAATTTAAGATTTTAGCTAATCTTATTCCTCCAATTAATAATAGTTCCTCAACGGTGCCAAAGTTTTTATATTGATATTCGTAACCTAATTTATCATCAACTGATACACCTGCATATATTTGATTTGTATATACGTGTATTTCATTCACCCAATCTAGAACATCAGCTCTTTCAAAATCTTTAGCCTCATCTGTAAATACTAAAAAATCTGGATTTGGCAGATTAACAGCTAATTCACTATAACTCATGTTATGACTATTTATCATATCTGAGTCCCAGACTCTGTGAAGGTTTGAATTTCTTCCAAACCATTTTACATACACCCTGTTTGCGCCTCTATCTTCATATCTACCAATATGAAGAGGTTGATGAAGATCTCCAACAAAATGGACAAGTAACTTAAGATAAAATGATTTTTCAGAATCTGATACTGAATCACTCTCTAAAACATCAATACATTTATTAATTGCAATAAAGACATCTCCTTTCTCTGATGGGATAATATCCTGGTAGTCATCATCCAACTCCATATTTAAAAAATGCCAATCATAAAAATTATCGTATCTACTATCAGATTTAATATCATCTGCATAAGTTGATGCATTAACTAATGTTTCCCCATTAAGAATTTTAATTATTCTTTCGTTTGAGTTATTTGTTAAATATTTATTTGCTACTTCTGCTATAACCCTATGGCCTGTTGCACCCCAATCTTCATTAGGATAAATATTGAACAATAAAAGAGTTAAAACTAACCACATAAACTTTTTAATCTGTTTAAGTTCAAATATATTATTATCTAGTAAATCCTTATAATTTTATTACTTTTAAATTGAAAAAAAATATTTGAAGAAACTACCTATAATTTTAGCCCTGATTTTTGTTCATTCAAATTTGACTTTTTCTCAAGAAATAACTGTAAAGTACACAGAGGAAAAGATTAATATTGATGGGTCTCCAGAAGATTTAGCATGGAAAAATGCTGAGATAGCTTCTGATTTCTGGCAATGGAGACCAACAGATTCAGTAAAAGCTGTAAAGCAAACTGAATTTAAAGCTTTATTTGATAATGAAAATTTATATTTTTTAGTAAAAGCTTACACTAAAGAAAAAAAGTTTACTGTCTATAATCTTGAAAGAGATTTTGAAACTAGAAGTGCAGATTATGTACAATTAATTTTTGACACTTTTAATGATGCTTCAAATGCTTTTAAATTTCAAACTAATCATCTTGGATTAAAAGGAGATATGTTGTTATCCTCTATTATGTCTTCCGGCGGGAGGGGGTCGAATTCGTCATGGGATGCAATTTGGGAAGTGGAATCAAAATTATATGATGATTCATATATAGCTGAAGTTAAAATCCCATTAAACCAACTCTATTTTATTAATGGAGCTAAAAGCTGGAGATTCAATATATATAGAAGTGATACACAAACATTAGAACACTCAAGTTGGGCCAAAACTCCTCAGGAGCAAAGAATTGGAGACCTAGCTTTTATGGGTAAAATTAATTTTGAAAAGCCTCTAGGTGAATCAAAAAAACCAATTTCATTTATACCTTATATAAATGGATCTCTTGGAAAGAATTTTATTCAAGATAAAACATTGAACAATTTAGATTACGGGCTTGATGTCAAAATACCAATAGGAAACTCTATTAATGTTGACCTTACTGTTAATCCTGATTTTTCTCAGGTTGAGGTGGATGATCAATTAGTAAACTTAACTCAATTTGAATTGAGACTCCCAGAGAGGAGACAATTCTTTACTCAGAACTCTGACCTTTTTACTGACTTTGGTCAAGAAAGAGATGCTGAACCTTTCTTTTCAAGAAGAATAGGAATTGCTAAAGATTTTGAGGGTAATACTGTTGAGAATAGAATAATTAGTGGAATGAGATTAAGTGGAAAAATAAATGATAAACTAAGAATAGGATTATTAAATGTTTTAACGGAAGAGGATAGAGCTAAAGGGATTCCACAAAATAACAATACACTTTTTACACTTAGAAATAAGGTTTTTGCTAGATCAAATTATTCTTTCTTTTTTATAAATAGAGAAAACACAAAAGATTATGATTTTATTGAAAATCAGAAAAAATATAATAGAGTATTTGGATTTGAATATAACTTAGCTTCTAAAGATGGTCAATGGAAAGGAAGAACATTTATACATAAGTCTTTTACTCCTGAAAAAAATGATAAAAATACATCTTTTGGTATTAAACTATCAAAGAATTCACGTAAGCACTATATAAGTTTGGGTGGGTCTTATGTTGGTGATGATTTTAGATCAGATCTTGGTTATTACAGAAGATATGGTTTTATAAAATTTACTCCATTTTACCAATTTAGAATATATCCAAAAAATAATGATAAAATTCTAAATTATGAACTTCAACATTATGCAGCTTATGTATTTAGACCAAATAAAGAAGAAACATTTGAAGGAAGGTGGAATATTTCATCTTTTGAAATAAAATATTTAAATCAAAGCACATTTGAGATTAAACAAAACATAAAGAGAGACTATTTGTATTATGATTTTGACCCTACAAGAACTGATGGTGCAACACCGCTTCCTGCTAATAACTTTTATTCTTCTACAGACTATGAAATAGCATTTTCATCTCCTGATAAAAACTTATTTAAATTTAGAGTTGGATTACAATATGGAGACTTTTTTAATGGAACAAAATTTTCATTCAAAAACGAATTTAAGTTTAGAGTTCAGCCTTATTTTAATACTAGTCTTAGAATTGATTATGATTCTATTGAATTGCCTGACCCATATCCAAGCAGAGATATTTGGTTGATAAGTCCGAAGTTTCAATTTACCTTTAACAAAGAAGTCTCCTGGACAACCTATATTCAGTATACAAATCAATCCGATAACCTTGGAATGAATTCAAGGGTTCAATGGAGATTTGCTCCTCTATCTGACTTATATATTGTTTATAATGATAATTATATCACAACTGGCTCTTTAGAACCTCAGTTTAGATCAATAAACCTTAAATTAACATATTGGATAAATATTTAAAATGAAAAAAATATCACTCATTAGTCTAACTTTATTTATTATTTGCTGTAATTCAGATCAGAATAATATGATTGTGTCTGGAAACGTGGACGGGCTTAGAAAAGGTACTATTTATCTTCAAAAAGAGATAGATTCAACAATAGTATCATTAGATTCTCTAAAAATAAGAGGAAATAGTAATTTTAAATTAAATACTATAATAGATGAACCTGATATCTATTATCTATATCTGGATAAGGAAGACGGAGATTCTCTTAATGATATAATCACTTTTTTCGGAAATAAAGGAGAGATAAATATTAATACTATGCTTTCCACATTTGATTCTAGTTATGAAATTTCTGGATCGAAGAATAGTGAATTATTGAGAGAGTATTTTTCAATTATAAGAAAGTATAACCTTCAAAATCTTGATTTATTAGAAATATTCTATAATGCTCAGATTACTGATAATCAAAAAAGAATTGACTCTGTAAATGAGAGGCTAGAAAACTTAATAAAAAGAAAATATCTATACAGTTTAAACTTTTCAATTACTAATGCCCAAAATGAGATTTCCCCCTATATAGCAGTTAGTCAAATACCTGATGCAAATAAGGATTTACTCAGAAAAGTTTATGATACTTTACCTGAAAACATTAAAGTATCTAAATATGGTAAAGTTTTAATGGAACTAAGCTTAGACTAACCACTATACTCAACAAAATTTCTTGGAGTTTCATATAATACTACTTTAAGTTTATATTTTTCCTTAAAATACTTAATTAGCCTATCATAAATTAATATAGCAATATTCTCAGCTGAAGGATTCAGAGATGAAAATTCCTCTATATCTAAATTTAGATTTTTATGATCTAGATAATCTTCAATTTCAGATTTAATTATTTGGCTTAATTTTCCAATATCAAAAACATAACCAGTCTCAGGATCAACTTCTCCAGTAAGACTTACAATTAATTCATAATTATGACCGTGAAAATTTTTATTAGAACACTTTCCAAAAACTTCATTATTTTTTTCATCAGACCAATCTGGTCTATATAACTTATGGGCAGCATTAAAATGAGCCTTTCTACTTATTGTTAATTTCATTTATTTAAATATTTATAAAAGTAATCAAAAGCTATTTTAAACCATATAGTGTAATTATCACCATTTTTAATTATATCATCATTAAGAGTTTGCATATCTACCCATTTAAAATCATCTGCTTCATCAAGGTTTAAAATTGGATCTTCATTATATACACCATAATAAACATGATCAAATTCATTTTCAGTTAGCTCATTGTCAAGCTCTGCTTTATAGATAAAATCATAAACTTTTCTAAGATCAGTTTTAATACCCATTTCTTCTAGTAACCTTCGATTGGCAGCATCTTCAGTCTTTTCTCCATCTCTAGGATGACTACAACATGTATTAGTCCATAATCCACCTGAATGGTATTTTGAAGTAGCTCTCTTTTGAAGTAGTAACTGATAATTACTATTAAAAATAAATACTGAAAAGGCTCTATGAAGAAGACCTTTTTGATGAGCTTCAAGTTTTGGCATTAAACCAACCTGATTATCATTTGCATCAACAAGAATTACTTTTTCTATTGACATTGAATCAAATTAATAATTTAGCTCTTCCTCTTCTTTATTAATTAGCAGACTATTATATTCATCTTTAGGTCCAACAATTATATCATTGTAGTTTCTCATTCCAGTACCAGCTGGTATTTTGTGACCTACAATAACATTTTCTTTTAGACCTTCAAGCATATCATTTTTACCATTAACTGCTGCTTCATTTAAAACCTTTGTGGTTTCTTGGAATGAGGCTGCTGAAATAAATGATTTAGTTTGAAGAGATGCTCTAGTGATACCTTGTAATTGAGTTGAAGCAGTTGCTGACTTTGCATCTCTAGCCTCAACCAATTTCTTATCATCTCTTTTAAGAATTGAATTTTCATCTCTAAGATTCCTAGCTGAAACAAGTTGTCCAACTTTTAGATTTTCACTGTCACCAGCTTCTTCAATAACCTTTTTACCGTATAACTTATCATTCTCAGAAATAAATTCATCTTTATAAGTCAATTGGTCTTCTAAGAATAATGTATCTCCTGGATCAATTATTTTAACCTTTCTCATCATCTGCCTTACAACTACCTCGAAGTGTTTATCGTTAATTTTTACACCCTGGAGTCTATAGACCTCTTGAACTTCATTGACAAGATACTGTTGAACGGCCGAAGGACCTTTAATATTAAGAATATCGTTAGGAGTAATTGAACCATCCGACAAAGGCATACCTGCTTTAATAAAATCATTTTCTTGAACAAGTATTTGATTTGAAAGCTTCACTAGATACTTTTTAATATCTCCAAACTTTGATTCAACAATGATTTCTCTATTTCCTCTTTTAATTTTACCAAATGAAACTACTCCGTCAATTTCTGACACAACAGCAGGATTTGAAGGGTTTCTAGCTTCAAATAGCTCTGTAACTCGAGGTAAACCTCCTGTTATATCACCTGACTTGGCAGATTTTCTTGGAATTTTAACTAAAATCTTACCCTTCTCTATTGATTCATCTTCATCTACCATGATGTGTGCACCTACAGGTAGATTATAAGATCTAAGTGTAACGCCTTTTTTATCTTGAATTAATAGTGTTGGAATTAGTTTTTTATCTCTAGAATCAGTTATAACTTTTTCTTTAAATCCAGTTTGTTCATCAATTTCAACTTGAAAGGTTTTACCAACCTCAATGTTTTCATAAACTATTTTTCCTGAAAATTCGGAAACAATTACACCGTTAAATGGATCCCATTGACAAATAATATCTCCTTTAGATAGTTTCTGACCATCTTTAATATTAAGATATGATCCATAAGGAATATTTTTAGTACTTAAAACATTTTTAGTTTTTGAGTCTAAGATCTTAATCTCAGAAGTACGTGAAATAACAATATTTGAGGATTTTCCTTCTTTATCTTTTGCTTTCACAACTTTTAAGTCTTCAATTTCAGCAATACCGTCAAATCTAGTTACTAAAGAGTTTTCTTCAGAAATATTACCTGCAACTCCTCCAACATGGAATGTTCTAAGAGTTAACTGAGTACCTGGCTCACCTATTGATTGAGCAGCTACTACTCCTACTGCTTCACCAATCTGAACTGGTTTTCCAGTTGCAAGATTTCTACCATAACAACTAGAACAAATTCCTCTTTTAGTTTCACAAGTTAAAGCTGATCTAACATCAACAGAAGTAATTAGAGTATTTTCTATTTTTGCTGTAGCATTTTCATCTATTAGTTTTCCACCCTCAATTAGAACTTCGTTAGAAGAAGGATCTATTACATCATTAAGAGCAGTTCTACCTAAGATTCTTTCACCTAAAGTCTCTACAACTTCTTCATTCTTTTTAAGTGCATTCACTTCAATTCCTCTAAGTGTTCCACAATCAAATTCATTAACTATTACATCTTGAGAAACATCTACAAGTCTTCTAGTCAAATATCCTGCATCTGCTGTTTTCAAAGCAGTATCAGCTAGACCTTTTCTAGCACCGTGAGTAGAAATAAAATATTCTAAAATTGATAAGCCTTCCTTAAAGTTAGATAAGATAGGGTTCTCAATAATCTCACCTCCACCTACATTAGACTTTTTAGGTTTTGCCATAAGACCTCTCATTCCAGTTAACTGTCTGATCTGTTCCTTAGAACCTCTAGCACCTGAATCAAGCATCATATAAACAGAATTAAACCCTTGTTGATCCTCACTAATCTGTTTCATTGCAAGTTCAGTAAGAGTAGCATTAGCTGAAGTCCATACATCAATTACTTGATTATACCTTTCATTATTTGTAATTAGACCCATGTTATAGTTTCCTATAATTCCATCTACCTGATTGTTTGCATCGTCAATAAGATGTTGCTTCTGTTCTGGAATAATAATATCACCTAAACTAAAAGACAAACCACCTCTAAAAGCAAACGAATATCCAAGATCTTTTATTTTATCAAGAAATTCAGCAGTTTCAGGTACACTAGTTACATGAAGTATTTGTCCAATAATTTCTCTTAAGTTCTTCTTTGTAAGAACTTCATTAAAGAAGCCAGCCTTTTCAGGAACCACTTCATTGAAGAATACTCTTCCAGGCGTAGTCTCTATTATTTTATATGAATCATCAGATTCAGGTGTTTTAATTCTACATTTAACTATTGCATTTAAATCAACTATTTTCTCATTATAAGCCATATTAACTTCTTCTGGAGAATAAAAAGTTAACCCTTCACCTTTTAATTTAAGTGAGTCCGTAGACTTTCTTGATTTAGTCATGTAGTACAAACCTAGAACCATATCTTGAGATGGAACAGTAATAGGAGATCCATTAGCTGGGTTTAAAATATTATGCGAACCCAACATCAACAGCTGAGCCTCAAGAATTGCTTCTGGACCTAGAGGCAGGTGGACCGCCATTTGATCACCATCAAAGTCAGCATTAAATGCAGTACATGTTAAAGGATGAAGCTGAATAGCTTTCCCTTCAATAAGTTTTGGTTGAAATGCTTGGATACCTAACCTGTGAAGTGTTGGAGCTCTATTTAGCATAACAGGATGTCCTTTTAAAACATTCTCTAAAATATCCCAAACTACAGGTTCTCTTCTATCAATAATTTTTTTAGCAGACTTAACAGTTTTAACAATACCTCTTTCAATAAGTTTTCTAATGATAAAAGGTTTATATAATTCTGCAGCCATATCTTTTGGAATACCACATTCATATAATTTTAGTTCTGGACCAACTACTATAACTGATCTAGCAGAATAATCTACTCTTTTTCCAAGAAGATTCTGTCTAAAACGACCTTGCTTACCTTTAAGCGAATCTGATAACGATTTTAAAGGTCTGTTAGATTCTGTTTTAACTGCAGATGATTTTCTTGTATTATCAAATAACGAGTCAACAGATTCTTGAAGCATCCTTTTTTCATTTCTTAAAATAACTTCAGGAGCTTTGATTTCAACTAACCTTTTAAGTCTATTATTTCTTATAATTACCCTTCTATATAAATCATTAAGGTCTGAAGTAGCAAATCTACCTCCATCTAAGGGAACAAGTGGTCTTAATTCTGGAGGTATAACTGGAATAACCTTAACTACCATCCATTCAGGAAGGTTTTCTTTTCTTTCATTTCCATCTTTAAAAGATTCTACAACCTGTAGTCTTTTAAGTGCCTCTGTTTTTCTTTGTTTAGAAGTCTCAGTATTTGCTTTATGCCTTAATTCATATGAAAGTTCTTCAAGATCAATTCTTGAAAGTAGTTCAATTAAACATTCAGCTCCCATCTTAGCAATAAACTTTTTATCATCTGAATCATCTAAAAATTGATTATCTGCTGGAAGAGTTTCCATTATTGTAAGGTATTCTTCCTCTGTAAGGAAATCCATTTTATTTACAGGTTCACCTTCAGCATTTTTTGCTTCTCCTGGCTGAATAACAACATATCTCTCATAATATATTATCATATCAAGTTTCTTAGATGGAAGTCCTAAAAGATATCCTATCTTATTTGGTAAGGATTTAAAATACCATATATGAGCAACTGGTACTACTAAGTTAATATGACCAACTCTATCTCTTCTAACTTTCTTTTCAGTCACCTCAACACCACACCTATCACAAACTATACCCTTATATCTTATTCTCTTGTATTTACCACATGCACATTCATAATCTTTTACAGGGCCAAAAATCCTTTCACAAAAGAGTCCATCTCTTTCAGGTTTATGAGTTCTATAATTAATAGTTTCTGGCTTGAGAACCTCTCCTCTTGAATTACCAAGTATTACTTCAGGAGATGAAAGACCAATTGAAATAGTATTAAATTTCTTTTGCGTTACTAAATCGTTATTTTTTGCCATTTTATTTTTTAATTTATTTTTCTTCTAATCGAATATCTAAACCAAGACCTTTTAATTCATGCATTAATACATTGAATGACTCTGGAAGACCAGCTTCAGGAAGGTTTTCACCTTTAACAATAGCTTCATAAGCTTTAGCTCTACCTATTACATCATCAGATTTAATAGTTAGAATTTCTTGTAATGCAGCTGAAGCTCCATATGCTTCAAGAGCCCAGACTTCCATTTCCCCAAACCTTTGACCACCAAATTGTGCTTTACCACCAAGTGGTTGTTGAGTAATTAAACTATATGGACCAATAGATCTTGAATGCATTTTATCATCAACCATGTGACCAAGTTTTAACATGTAGATTACACCAACCGTGGCCGCCTGATCAAATTTTTCTCCGGTTCCTCCATCATAAAGGTGAGTATGACCAAATCTAGGCACACCTGCTTCATCGGTAAGTTGATTGATTTCATCTAATGTAGCTCCATCGAAAATTGGTGTAGAAAATTTTCTACCAAGCTGTTCACCCGCCCAACCTAACACAGTTTCATATATTTGACCTATATTCATTCTAGAGGGAACTCCCAAAGGATTCAAGACAATATCAACTGGAGTTCCATCCTCTAAGAAAGGCATATCTTCTTGCCTTACAATTCTGGCAACAATTCCTTTATTACCATGTCTACCTGCCATTTTATCACCTACCTTAAGTTTTCTCTTTTTTGCAATATATACTTTAGCAAGCTTTTTTATTCCAGGAGGTAGTTCATCACCAACACTAATTGTAAATTTCTCTCTTCTTAGAGAACCTTGAATATCATTTTCATGTATTCTATAGTTATGAAGAAGTGTTGAGACTATTGCATTTAAATCATCAGATGTAGTCCAAACTCCCTTTGTAAGATGAGTGTAATCCTCAACATTTGACAGCATCTTGTTAGAAAACTTTTTTCCTTTAACTAATACTTCATCTCCTAAATCGTTAAATACTCCTTGACAAGTTTTTCCATTAATTACAGATGCAAGTTTATCAACTAACTTTAATCTATGATCTTCAAGAATCTTCTCATACTTTGTTTGAAGTAATTCTAGATCAACTTTATCTTGAGATCTTGTTCTCTTATCTTTAAGAGATCTTACAAATAATTTTTTATCTATAACGATTCCATTAAGAGATGGAGGCGCTTTTAATGAAGCATCTTTAACATCACCCGCCTTATCACCAAAAATTGCTCTAAGTAATTTCTCTTCTGGTGTAGGATCAGACTCTCCCTTTGGAGTAATTTTACCAATAAGAATATCACCTGCTGTAACATCAGCACCAACTCTTATCATACCGTTTTCATCTAACTCACTAGTTGCTTCCTCACTTACATTAGGAATATCATCAGTAAGCTCTTCTGTTCCAAGTTTAGTATCTCTTACATCTAATGAATATTCATCAATGTGGATTGAAGTAAAAATATCTTCTCTCACAACTTTTTCTGAGATTACAATTGCATCCTCAAAATTATAACCTTTCCAAGGCATAAATGCTACCTTAAGATTTCTTCCAAGTGCTAATTCACCTTTTTGAGTGGCATAACCCTCACATAGAACCTGTCCTTTGGAAACCTGATCACCTTTGTTAACGATAGGTTTCAAGTTTATACATGAACCTTGGTTAGTTTTTTGAAATTTAATAAGATCATAAACTTTAGTATCATCTTCAAAGCTCAATAATTTCTCTTCAACAGATAATTTATACTTAATAACAATTTTATTTGCATCAACGTAATCAACTACTCCATCTCTTTCAGCATTAATTAATACTCTAGAGTCAGACGCAACAGCCTTCTCTAAACCAGTTCCAACAATTGGAGATTGAGGTTTTAGAAGAGGAACAGCTTGACGCATCATATTAGATCCCATTAAAGCACGGTTAGCATCGTCATGTTCTAGAAATGGAATTAAAGAAGCTGAAATAGATGCAATTTGATTAGGAGCTACATCTGTGTAATTTATTTTATCAGGAGTAACAACAGGAAAATCTGCTTGATCTCTAGCAATTACCTTTTCAGTCTTAATTTTACCAGAACTATCATGATCTATATTAGCCTGAGCAATTAGATTATTTTCTTCTTCCTCAGCAGACAAATATGTTATATTCTTGAGATCTATCTTACCATTTTTTACTTGTCTATATGGAGTTTCAATAAAACCAAGACTATTAACTCTGGCATATACAGATAGAGAAGAAATAAGTCCAATATTTGGACCTTCAGGAGTTTCAATTGGACAGAGTCTCCCATAATGAGTATAGTGAACATCTCTTACCTCAAACCCTGCTCTTTCTCTTGACAAACCTCCTGGCCCTAATGCAGATAAACGTCTTTTATGAGTAATCTCAGCTAAGGGATTTGTCTGATCCATAAACTGTGAAAGTTGATTTGTACCAAAGAAAGTATTAATTACAGACGATAAAGTTTTAGCATTAATTAAGTCAATAGGAGTAAATACTTCATTATCACGAACATTCATTCTCTCCCTTATTGTTCTTGCCATTCTAGCAAGACCAACTCCAAATTGAGATGATAATTGTTCTCCAACAGTTCTTACTCTTCTGTTTGATAAATGATCAATATCATCAATTTCTGCTTTTGAGTTTATTAACTCAATTAGATATTTTATTATTGTAGTTATGTCAAGTCTTGTAAGAGTTCTTTCCTCCATATCAACATCAAGATTTAACTTCTTATTCATTCTATATCTACCGACTTCTCCAAGATTATATCTTTGATCAGAAAAGAATAATTTGTCTATTATACCTCTAGCAGTCTCTTCATCTGGTGGCTCTGCATTTCTAAGTTGTCTATATATATATTCTACAGCTTCTTTTTCAGTATTAGTTTGGTCTTTTTGAAGTGTATTGTATATAATTGCATAATCTGAGTTTTGAGCATCTTCCTTATGAATCAAAATTGTCTTAACATCAGCATCAAGGATCTGTTCAACATGATCTTTTTCTATAACTGTATCTCTATCAATTATAATTTCATTTCTTTCAATTGAAATTACTTCTCCTGTATCTTCATCAACAAAATCTTCATGCCATGTTCTTAGAACTCTAGCAGCTAATTTTCTATTAATTGCTTTCTTAAGTCCAGCTTTAGTAACTTTAATTTCTTCAGCTAAATCAAAAATCTCAAGTATTTCTTTGTCTCCTGCATAACCAATTGCTCTAAACAAAGTAGTAACAGGTAGCTTTTTCTTTCTATCAATATAAGCATACATTACATTATTAATATCAGTAGCAAATTCAATCCATGACCCTTTAAAAGGAATTACTCTAGCAGAGTAAAGCTTTGTTCCATTGGCATGAAAAGATTGACCAAAAAATACACCAGGAGATCTGTGTAGTTGAGAAACAACCACTCTCTCAGCACCATTAATAATAAAAGTACCACTTGGAGTCATATATGGAATAGAACCTAAGAAAACATCTTGAACTATTGTTTCGAAATCCTCATGTTCTGCATCTGTACAATAAAGCTTTAATCTTGCTTTAAGAGGAACAGAATAACTTAAACCTCTTTGAATACACTCTGTCATTGAATACCTTGGTGGATCAACGAAATAGTCTAAAAACTCTAATACAAACTGATTTCTAGCATCAGTTATAGGAAAGTTCTCTTTAAAAGTGTTAAATAAACCTTCTTCTACTCTCTCATCAGACTTAGTTTCGAGTTGGAAGAAATCTTGAAATGATTTTATTTGTATATCTAAAAAATCAGTTTCAACATTTACAGATTTACTATTAGAAAAATTTGTTCTCAATTTGTTATTAGTCATATTTTAGAGTTTAATTCA
>OCVR010002232.1_pt1 | contig 14699 bp, 19 predicted proteins | sample 1539091 | NCBI WGS metagenome assembly OCVR01 (sample SAMEA3355530, study PRJEB22509) | marine metagenome | biome: marine; feature: coastal ocean; material: water | place: USA | collected 2010-08-07 | depth 16 m | reverse complement strand
CGTTGAACTGTTCTTGTAGAACAATCGAGTAGACTTGCTATTCTTGACCATGTTATATTTTCTCCGTCATGACTTAAATCTAACATACATTGATAAATAGCTTCTTCGTCTACTCTGCTTGATCTACCTACTAGTTTACCCACGATACTCATTTTCTCGTTAGGGGTTAATCCGCTATAGTCTTTAAATATTATTTTACGTATCTTGTTTACAGGTGCTTCACCACCGTACCTAATAACATCGTTTATCATTTCATCTAGTTTTTTATCACTAATAAAAAATGTAACAAATCCGTTTTCTTTATTTGATATAAACTTAAAAAAGCCGGTCATAGGTATATTAGGGTTTAAATAATATAAAACAAGGTAATGCCATTTCAAAGACTTATATGTTGTAATCTTTGCTTTACTACGAAACAAGTGATAGCACTCGTATGTACCATTTTCATAGTAGCTATACAAAGCGGTTTCTTCAGTTGGTTTGTCGTTGATAGGATCTTGACGATACACTATATTACGATCATTCAACCATTTCATGTTTCTAGTTTGTGACATTAGGGTCTTACTTTAGTACTATTAGGGGCTTTTGTCACCCTTGGTTTAGTAAAATTTTTAATTTTAGTTCTAATTCCGAAGGAATCGTTGCCTTCCATATGCTTGTATAATTTTCTTCTTTTCATTTGGTCTAAATATTATTTGTTCGTCTTTTGCGGCTATTGTATACTTTTCTTGTTCATAATAATTCCAGTAAGCAGTTATGCTACATCCAGGAACTTTATAAGCGTCCGGCATACATTGAGGAGGTTCTGTAAAAATAGTTTCCGGTATTGTGGGTGGTAATTGTTTTAAAACTTCTGCGCATTTTGTTATTGTTAAGTGTGTTTTTTTATATCTTTTTGTATATTCTTTTCCTAAAGCTATCATGTGATCATACAACCACATGTATTGACTAGCATTTTGTCTACACCATATAGTTGACGGATGATTATAATGTGCTTTTTTATAAGGTACATTGTGTCCGTTGTCGTAATGATGATGCGCAGTACAAAGCATCTGGGCTGATTCTAAGATCATTTTAACCACATGCTTATTGTATTGTACCTGTGCAGCTTTTACTGGGTTGTTATCTAGATAAAATATATTCATCTGTACCTAGTTTTATTAACTCTATTGTAATGAGCATCTAATAATAAGTGTACTACTTCTTCGCTTATCATGTTGTCGTTATATAATTGGTATATTAACTTACTCATAGTTACGTAGAGCTTTGTAAAATGGATGTCTGTAACTACCAGCTGGTGTACGTTCGAAATATGTGAATGTAGCACGCTTGCCAATGTAGTCGTGAATATTGTCTTGTATAGCTGCAAGCATTTTGTAAGTAAAGCCTTTGCCTGGAGGACAACCGAACTCATTGCCGTCATCGTCTTGCATTAAGAATTTACCTAGCGTACCTTCACGCTTGCCTTTACCTGCTTCGTAGCCAACAATAAGAGCTTCGGTGTCATGAAAGTCTTTGAACTTTTGTAAGTTGTAAGAGCGTTTACACTCGTAAGGCTTGTCAAGACGTAGTATAGAACCTTCGTAACCTCTATCTAAGTTGATTTGATGTTGTTTAAGTGATAAGTCTTTGTCTACTATTTTTGTAGGCACGTATTTTACACAATAAGAATACATGTCAGAAGTAGCTAGTTGATCTTTTCTGTAGCTATAAGGCATATTTAACACAGTTTCTATGTAGTCATAACAATGAAATTGTACTAATTTAGATGCCTCAGTTCTGTCAGATGGCGTTGGTTTAGTTTTTCTGACTAATGATATGATCTTGTTAAAATCGTCTCTTAGATCATGATTATACAACTCACCGTCTAGTATAATATCAGGGTGTTGCGTAAAAAAGAAATGTAATGAATTAGTAATGTGAGCTATATTAAGCCACGGTTTACCTGTACGGGAAAAAGCTTGTACTTCATTGTTATCGCCGAGTTTAATTACGCATCTAACACCGTCTAGTTTAGGTTGCATGTATACTTTCTCGGACCAGTCGACAGGTTTTTTGTCTACTTTGTATGCGAGCATTGGTTTTATCATATTATTTGAATTTATTTAGTTTATTTTCTATTACGTGTATTTTATTTTTTAATCTTTCACATTGAGCATAATTTTCTTTTTCTAAATTATAATCTAGTTCTGTCATAGCTGATGCTAATTCGGTTAGTAAACGTTGCTCTTCAAGCTCATCTGTGCTATGGTATACACCATCTGCTTGTTGAAGTATGCCATCTAACACTAGATCAGCTACGCGTATTGCTATTTGTTCTATTTCTTTATCTGTCATTATTGTTTTTCTACATATCCCTTATCTATTAAATCGTCTATTACGTCTTGTTCACATAGCTGAACTAAATGTAAGTACATATCGTTTATACACTCAACAACAAAATCATCATACTCATCATCAACGTGTATTAATTCTGGAAAATCTACATCACCATTAGAATATTCTATAAAATCTGCTAGTTTTTTCCCAAGATTGCCATCATAATAATGAACATCTTCACCAACATTTATAGAGTTAATGTCATGTGTAGCGATCCACACTGAATAGCCATCAGCCGTAGTTTCTTCGTATATACTAAAGTCTGCTTGCGTTATATTGTCTGTAAACTTTACACCATAGTGATCTAACACTTTTGCTTTTACAGTTTCTTCACAATGAGACGATATTTCACCGTAACCTAATTCGATCATGCCTTTTTCTATAAGCTCGTCTGTAATGTATTTTATTTCTTTTTCTTCTTGCATTTCATGCCATTTTTTAATTGTATCACTCATTAGTATTGTATTTTAAATGCATCACCTAGAAAATCTAGATCACACGAATTCATAATGTCAAAAGCATCGCCGTAAGGCACAGATGTAAAATAATACTTTTCTTTAAGAGTATTAATTAAAGCGTTGTGCGAGTGCTTTCTGCCTTTGTAGGCTTTAGCTAAGCTTTTTTTGTACTCTGGTTTGAGTCTTTGGTAAAGGTTTTTGTCTTTCATTGTTTTTGTTTATTATATTATCTGTTAGTTATATTATTTTGTTTGCAACTCCAGTCTGTGTATTCCATGTTAGGTTGAGTCCATTTTTTGATTATCTTATCAGGTGTTGACACAAACACGCATTCACTAGTGTATTGGTTCCAACAACTTACCCACACGTCAGATTTACCTACCCATATAATATAAGTGTAATTGTGGTCAATATTGTCTACGCTAGGATACAGGTATTGTGAGTTATAATGCATGTCTTTAACTAAGTGTGAAGCTATTCTTGAGCCATCACCAAAGCTTGTAAAACCTTTATCATCTTGCATATTCTTTATCCATCTAGCTATTTGAACACCTTGGTATTCAGGGTAACCATCATGATGTAAGTACATGTTTACATAGCTTTTGTCAGCCACATCGCTTGGATCGACTGCAAAACCTTTGACATATTTTTCTGATTCTGATCTATGGACTACCATAGTTACGTTTCTTGTACTCATAATTTAATTGTTTTAGTTGCGCTGGCCGGATTCGAACCGACGACCTTCGGGTTATGAGCCCGACGAGCTGGCCACTGCTCTACAGCGCGAAGTGGAGGTGGACAGATTCGAACTGTCTTCCGCAATAGTTCCATATAGGCTTTCTATCACGTCAATACCAAGTCACCCCCGATTGTAGCTAGCAATTCACTTATGTATGAGAATCCATCATATAACCTATTTTTCATGGTCAGCTTCAAACTCATCTAGTTAAGCTACTCGTCTAGCTACTTACGTCGCCAAGCACGGTGCACTGATGCACTGACTTCTTGGCTGACGATTTGTATTGTATTACCCGTTTTGTGCTCGATAATAGGAACGTAAGAGTACGTTTGAGTTGTACTACATGGCATACATGTTTTATAACCTAATTCTAATCTAACGGGGTGCACTGCTGTGCCGCATCTACAATACATATTTATTTATTTATTTGTTACATTTATATTATCTGATTATGATATTATTTTGTTTGTAATGGACCTGCAACATCTTGTTTATTACCAATTACTACATCTATATATAAATATTCTACGGCTTTTTTCATTACCATACTATGTAGATCGTTAAAATCATCACCGTCTACAGGTTGATCTGATATTTGCCATGTAACGCTGTCATACGTTAATTCTCTCATGTGATCTGCTACGCCTTGCGCTATTTGATCTAGTTCATTCATTTTACTCATATTAGTACATTGTTAAGTTTCTCATATTGTAATTTCTTTTGCAAAAGTCTACTATATACATAAGTCTTGCAAGTGGATCATTGATTAATTCTCTAGCATAACACGTAGCTTTAATAGTTTTTAATTTACCATCAGACATTACTGTCCATCGTTCTTCGCGCTTATACTGCTTGTTTAGTTGATATATTCTATCGCTTGAGTTACATCTTCTGACATAGCCTGAAGTATACGAAGCTAATTGATCGCCATTAGGCAACACAAATTGTCTTGTACCATTTTTCTTCTGTCTGTCAGTGGTCATTTCTTTGATATTATATTCTATAAACATACGTTTAGCGAATAAGTCTACTAATTCTACACGTCTCTGTCTCCAGTCCATATTTTCTTGTTCTAAGTTTCTCATAGTGTTTTTCTAATTAATTTTAATTGTTGTACATCGAATTTTTTGTGTGTTTCTTGCCACATACGGTTGTGAGTGAACTTTCTAGCTTTTGAGAAACTAGATTTCTGTCTGGTTACAACTCTGTTGTACTCTGCGTCAGTAAGTCCACTACACGTTCCGTTGAGGAGAGTTAGACGTCTATGCCCGTCTGCTCTTAATTTTTTCTGTGCTTCGGCATAGGCTAGAAGCTGTTTCATGTTAGATACTACCATGGTAATATAGTTTTTTCTACGTAAGTAAGACCTTTGTAATTAAACCAGGAGTTAATACCGTCTTGATCTTTGTCTTCATTATAAATAAAAGCAAATTTAGGAGGTAGTTCGCCAACATTATAGCCTTTGTAGGTTTTGTTTGATAATTTAATTTGATTGTTTGGAAGGAATTTAATTGTTTGCATAGTTTTTTTATTATATTATCTGTTAGTAATATTATTTTGTTTGTAAATTATTTTATTCACCTATAATTATTACGTTTCCATTAATAGATTCATCTTCAATTATTGATTCTACATCTTGCCAGTGATACCAGTCCATTTGTAGATCTGTCATTGTTTGTTTGATCTCGTTTACTTTCTTTTGTTTTCCGTTTCTGTCGCCGACCATATATCCGCCAACAAATAAAACACACGCGAGTACAATTACTTTTCTTTTGTTCATAGTTTATTTATTTTATTTTTAACATTGTTTCTATTGTATCATTATTATATCTTGTCCAATACTGTCTCTCAATAGATTCTATTTGAGCACGAGTTATTTTGAACAATAACTTTTGTTTGTATTTTCTTTTCATCTGTAGTCGACATTAGGTTTAATACTGTTTGCGATGTTTTGTCTGAACTTCCACTCGTTTTGTCTGTATTTACTGTCAGTACACCATTTTCGCCATGACTTACTTACTGGTTTTTCACCGAACTTTAATTCGAACTCTTCGACTTGTTTAAGTTTTGCGTCGATCTGTTCTTGAGGATAATCTTGATATTTCATAGTATTATTTATTAGTTGATTTGTAGAACTCTATTCTGTTAAGAACATCTTGTCTAGTTATTTTCTTTTCCATTTGTAGTAGTATGTCGTGTGACATATCTATTTGTTTACCGTTAGGGCAAGTAAGTATATATTGCATAGTATTATTTATATATATTATCTGTTGGTGATAATATTTTGTTTGTAGACATGAGTGGAATCGAACCACTACTAACCATTACGTCTTAAGATCTCACCAGTTTGTGTATCATTCTGGTTCGGTGAGTCACCTTGTCATGACAGATTGTCATTACACTTCCATCAAATCTCTGACGAGTACAGGAACTGAAGTAGAAGATGTATAAGATTTATACTTTAAGAAACAGTTCATAGTTTCTAGTTTAGACTTCATTACTTCATACACTTTATCGTGATTGTAAGTGACTGATTTACCATTTTTGAAAGTTACTTCAATGATTTGATTTTTTCCGATTAGTGATTGTCTGATGACGAATCTTTTTGAATTTAATTTTGACATAGTTTATTTATTTAATTATTATTTTGTTACATTTATAATATCTGTTTGATATAGTATTTTGTTTGTAGAGAGTGTATGTTTATTTAGTAGTTGTAAAAGTGGTTAGGTTGTTAGTCGACATGTCAATATGTCTGACTTATGACACAATGTCATACTTACTATAACTGACTGATTATATCAAGTGTAAGTAGTATTAGACAAGGAATGATGAAACTGAAGGTGATAGTTAGACCGATGATGTTAGTTAGTTTGTTTTTTGACATAGTATTGTAGTTTATTTGTTACATATATATTATCTGTGTGGTGTAGTATTTCGTCTGTAAAAATGTGAATTGTTTTGGTGTGTAGTGAATTCTGGTGACGTATCGATGTGTGAAATGTGGAGGAAAAACACTAAAAAAACACGTGAAACGACTGAGAAGTGTCGCGGGGCGGTTTAAAAATAAGCGTTTTACTGTAGAAAGTGGAGCGTGAAGGGGAGGGAGGGGTGCTACTGCCCTGTATTTGTAATACTTTTAAAACGTGACACAAGCCTTATAAGTTATATAAGTAACTAGCTATTGTCACACTTGTAAAAACACTACTTAATATGTAAGTATATAATATATAACAAACATAAACAAAATGGCAAACATTCAATCATACCCTATAGGCACCGCATCCACTGATTCTCTTCTAGTGGGAACTCAAATGAACGTTGAGCAACCTGGCGGTGTTAAAGTTAATTTGACTAGAAACTTCACAGTAGGTCAAATATCTACACTAATAACAAAAGATTATACAGAAGTAACAAGAACATTGACAAACGCAGAGTATCTGTCTTCAAAAACAGCTGGTATAATAATAGTACCGGGAATAACAGGTAAATATATAAAAGTTGTATCTGCTTATGCTAGTTTTACATACGCCTCACCTTCTTTTTTCTTTAGTGAAGATTTTGTTTTAAGTAATAGCACTAGTATGGGAAATTTAAACGGTGATGACATCCAAGCTAGAATACCACAAGGTTTTCAAGATATAGATGGAGATGAAATATCAGTATTTGGATTAGAGGCCGCAAAGCCAGCAATAAGTCTTCCTCTTAGGTTTGGAACTCCCACCACAGCTACTATCACAGGTGGTGGTACAGTTGCTATTACAGTAAGATATCAAGTAATATAAAAATTTATGGCAAGAATAAGTTCGTATCCCAGAGATCTAAAAGTAGATGACGGTGACGCGTGGATAGGAACAGAGTCGTCCAACCGCGCAACTAAAAACTTCACAGCGGCAGCTGTAGCGGAATACTTAAATATAAAAGGTAAGATATCTATATCTGCTCAAATGGTATTTAAGTTTACACAAACTAATCCTCCGGCTAGCGGTCAATTCTCAGGACCAGCAAACGATAGCAATATAGCAGCTATAACTACAATGGATATATCAAATGCCGATGCTTCTGGTCAAAACACTGTGGAGTTTATGGAATATCTAGTAGGTAACGATATACTTATTAGTGAACAAAATGATATAAGCAAGTTTGGTCATTTTAATATAACATCTTATACAACAAAAGGTAATGATCATACATTAGTAATAGCAAATGTTGGCGGTAATGGAAATTTAGAATTAAATAAGTTCTATGACTTTGCTGTTTTTACTTTATCTTCACCTGACAAAACATTTGAGTTTACGCAAGGTCAACCTGCGACAACATGGAACATACAACACGATTTAAATAAATTTCCTTCAGTATCTGTAATTAACAACAACAACGTTGTTATTAACGGTGAAGTAACATACATAGATAAAAATAACGTACAAATAAATTTCTCTGCTGGCTTCTCAGGCAAAGCATACTTAAACTAACAAAACATGGCAATAAATTTTTTAAACAATGTAGCCCTCAACAAAAACGAACTAAGAGGTGCGGCTATAGAAAACCAACCAAATGACGCGTCTGTACCAAATCCAGTATCAGGTCAGATATACTTTAACACAACGTCTGATAATCTTAGAATTTACACAGGTGCTGCCTGGGAAGAAGTAGGTGGTGGTGTTGAAACCTTAACTATAAACCCAGGGACATATGTAAGTCCTAATTCAACTGGTACTGCATCAAACCCTATATTTGCTCCAGACTTATCCGCAGTAGATGGGTCTGTAGCAGCAAACGAACGCTTCTTAACTAAAAGCAATAAATGGGCTACTGTAGCCTCTATACCTGGAACGTATACTTGGAAAATATTAACAAACAGTGGTGGAGGTGCTCTTGCAACTGTTGCTTCAGCGGATACTGTTACTTTTACAAGTGGCAATAGTACTCTTGATATAACAAACTCTGGTTTAAGTGTCAGTATTGGTATGCCTGCAACAGGTGTAACAGCTGGATCCTATACACGTGCTTCAATTACAGTTGATGCATATGGTAGAATAACTACAGCTTCAAGCGGAGCAGCTCCAGTTATAAGCGACGCAACTATAACTTTAACAGGTGGTAGCGGTTTAGCAAATGCAGGAGGTGCTTTTACTCTTAACCAAGCGGCTGATGAAACAATTAACTTTGAAGTTGGAGCAGGTGCTGGTATACAGGTTAACGCTAACGATGTGGCTATTGATTATGCTGGTGCAAACAATATTATTGATTCCGCTTCTAGTGGCACTAATATAGATCCTGCAGATAAGATATTATATGAAGATGGCGATGACAGCACTGTAAAAGAAATTGCTGTATCTAGTTTAATAGCATTAGCACCTCAAGGGGATGTTGAGGGTATTGACGCTGGTACTTATATATCTATAGACGATCCGAACACAGCAACACCTACGGTTAATGCTTTAGGTACAGAATCTGTTACAGCATCTAGACTTGTAGCAAGAGACAGTAGCGGTTATGGTTATGTAGAAACACCTAATTCAGGTGATAGCACAACTAAAATAGCTACAACAGCTTTTGTACAAGGTGCTCTTACAGGCTTGCTAGAATTTAAAGGCGGCTTTAATGCCAGTACTGGTGCTATAGTTGGTGGCGGTAATTTAACGTCAGGTGGTTCTAGGGTTGCAATAGCAGTTGGTGACTACTATGTAGTAACAGTCGCTGGTGATTTCTTTGGAAACGCAGCTACTCCTTTGACACCTGGTGATTCAGTTATAGTTCAAACCGCTGCAGCGGCAGGTGCTTCTGTTGAAGGTGATTTTGTAGTTGTACAGTCTGATACAGATCTTGCAACTGAAACAACAATAGGTATTGGTAATGTAAATGGAACGGTTAATCAAATAGGTGTTGCTTATTCAAACGGTACCGCTACATTAACAAATTTAGACAGAGGTTCTTCTCAAAATATATTTAAAAATGTTGCGTCTGATTCAGGTACAGCAGTTGCAGATAATAACAATGATACTTTAACAGTTGTTGGAGCTGGAAGTGTATCTACCGCAGTAGTTGGAGATACCCTTACAATAACAGGTACTGACAATCAAGGAGCAATTGGAAAAAGCGTATTGCTAAACAGTGCTCTAGCTTATGTTAGCGCAAATACTTCTGGAGGTATCACAACCTTTGCTGTAAACGTTGCAAATTCATCTGTCTTCGGATCAGGTGTTACTGCTATAGATGTTAAGTGTGAAGTTATAGATGCATCAACATCAGGAGCTACTGCAGGTCAAACAGTTTATGCCGATATAACAAGAGGTGTAAATGCAGGTGGTGCTACTTATGGTGTAGCATCTTTAAACATAGCCTTTACAGGCACAGTATCTAGTTCAGTGTACAAAGTACTACTTACGTACTTAGGATAATAATAATGTAATTAAATACAATATATGGCTTTAAATTTTTTAAGTAACGGAATTTTTGCAGGTGATGTAACTATACCAGAATATATATATCATACTGGTAATACCTCACAAGACAAATTTGGTTTTGCTGGTAATGATACTTTTGTTATATCAACTAACGGAACTGACAAATTTACAGCTGACGCTAATTCTGCTATATTATTAGAAGCTGGAATAACTAAATTACAAACCACAAGCACGGGTGTTGGCATAACAGGAGTAGCTACAGCTACTACATTCTCAGGCGCTGTATCAACTGGAAATACTGACGGACAAGGAAATATTCCTTTTAAGCTTAGCGCTGACTGGAACTCTTACATGGTAACGGCAGCTAGTGATACTTGGGGGTTATTCTGGGCTGGAAATTCTGGAGCAAGATACGGTACAAATGGAAATGGCGGTCCTGGTAATATATGGGGAAACAGTGGTAATCCAAATGAATTTGTTTTTGTAGGTGCTGATAGCACGGCGTGGACAGTTTATGGCAATAATGGAAATGTATGGCAAAAAGGAGATTTGTGGGTTAATGGTGGAGATATAATTCTTGGGGGCACTGGTAGAATTCAAGGTGTAGATACAGTAAGTGCTAATACAGACGCGGCTAATAAACTTTATGTAGATAATGCTATATCGGGTGTACCTCAAGGTACAATAACAGGTGGAGGGCAGAACTTAAGGCTTGCTCTGTGGGATGGCAGCACTAGTATAGGTTCTGACGGTGATTTTACATACAACGGAGATACTATATTTGCAACAAAACTAAGCATACAAAATCAAATAAACACAAACTCTGCTAATTTAGAAATTAACTACGCAAATGGAGATGGTACTACTACTAATTTCAAAAACTTTGATATTAGAAATGGTAAAAACGCCACTATAGCAAGTTTTAATGGTGCTTCCAAACTAACAACTCTTCAAGGCGATTTATCAGTTAATGGAGATGATTTTAGATTAGGAGCAGTAATGCTACAAGATTCAGGGGCTGGAAGATTAGGCTTTAATAGAGATACTAGTAGCGGTGCAATTCACGATTCAAGTTATAATGCTTTTCAACTTCAAGTAAACACAAGTGGTTCCTCAGGTATGCTTGAAATTCAAGAATACACTGGAGCCGGTGCGTTTGTAGGAAATACTTATATTACAGGTAATGGTATTACAATAAATGATTATGTAACACATAATGGAGATACAACCACTCGTTTTGGTTTTGCGGCTGCTGATACTTTTCAAATAGATACTGACGGCTCATTGAGATTTGGAGTAAACAATAGCGGTATGAAATTAGGTGGTGCCAACGCTAGGGTTACAACAATATATGATCAAGACAACATGTCTAGCAATAGCGCAACGGCGTTAGCTACACAACAAAGTATAAAAGCATATGTAGATACTGCGGTTTCAGGCGCTGGTACAGTAACCGGAACTGGTTCAGCTGGAAGAGTTGCTTTTTGGAATGGTACAAGTGCCATAGCTTCTAATTCAACCTTGTCTTGGGATGACAGTAATACTAGGCTAGGCATTGGAACAAGTTCCGCTACTACCTCTTTAACAGTTCAAGGCGGTCATAGTACTTCTAGAATGAATCTTTATTATCCTGGTGGTACAAATGCTCAAAAAGCTTACATAGACATGTGGGCCTCTGAACCAGGTGTTACTTATAACGGTTCTGGTATTGGTTCAAATATAAATGGATCTCCTTATTATGGAAGAAAAGTTACAGAACAAGGGCAAACATATATAAGATTTATTGACGGTCAGTTTGAAGTTTATACTGGAACAAACTCTTCTGGAACAAGTTCAACTGGAGTAAAAAGATTTCAAATTAACGATACTGGTGTTAGTACATTTTATACCACCCCAGAAGTAGGTACAAGATCAGCTGGTGATAACACAAGTAGAGCTGCATCAACAGCCTTTGTAACAACTGCTATTGGAAATGTAAATACAGGTGTTCAAAGTGTTAGCGATGATGGAGGCTCAACAATAAACGTAAGTGGTTCAGCAACTGCTCGTGTAGTAGCGGCCGTAACAGGCGCAGTAAGTTCATCTTCTGCTAATTTAGCAACTGGTGCGCAGATACAAACAGCTATAAATACAGCTATAGGTACAATACCTTCAGGATTAGCATTTGAAGGAAACTGGGATGCTAGCACAGGTAATCCACCATCTTCATCGCCAAGTAATGGTCAATTTTGGATTGTTACAGTTGCTGGTTCAACTAATTTAAGTGGTATAACAGATTGGAAAGTTGGTGATTGGGCTATATACGTAGAACAAGGAGCAGGCACAGATGCTTGGCAAAAAGTAGATAACACTTCTACACTATCAGGTGATGGTGTTGCAAATCAATTAACATACTGGACTAGCACATCAAATGTAGCCGGTGATGCAGGATTAACATACGATGCTTCCGCAAATAAATTAACTGTTGCTGGAAACTTAAGTGCCGCTGGATATAATATATTTGGATTAGGCTTATCAACAGGTTCTTGGTATGGTGATTTAGGCAGCAATGGTTATACCCGTGAAACTGGGCTAGCTATGACTGCAGGTTCTGAGTTTGTTGTTTTATCTAAAAACGGACAAGGATCTACTTTAGTAGATGGCGCTTATTTAGCATATGAAGGTTCAAATGGATTTTTTGGTTCTTATAATTCAACCTACGGTAATTTAACAGGGATACGAGCTACAGCGGCAAATACTTTAACAGTAACACAACTTGATGGCGGAACTGCTAACTTAGCTATAACAAGTATTGCAAACGCAACTACCAATCCAGGTAAGTTTTTAGTACCTGACAGTAATGGGGTAGTTAAATACAGAACTGGCGCGCAAGTGCTAAGTGACATTGGCGCACAAGCATCTGGAAATTACTTACCAGTTGCAAATCCCACTTTCACAGGAACACTTACAGGGCCAACAACTACAATTACAGGAAACGCAACAGTAGGCGGCGCAACTCTTTCTGGAGATACTTTTTCTGATCCTGATTTACTTTTATCAGTTTTAAGTACTGATACAACAGCTTCTTTAAGGTACAAAATAGGTAGTAGTACGGCTTTAACAAGAGTTACTGATAGTACAGCACCCGCTCCTGGGGTTTTTGAGGTGAGTAGCGCGTACAATATACAATTTGGAGATTATCACACAATTGACGAAGGCGATACTTTTACTTTTGAATTTTGGTATAAATTTCAATCAGGAACCGCTACATATAATCTTTTATATGCAGGTTCAAGTTTCTTTAATGCATCAGGACAATACCTAGGCAACACTCAAAGATACTGGGGAGAGTCTGCACTTAATATAAATGCTAACTCTGGTTCGGATTGGTATCATGTAACCGGTACATTGGGACCTACCAGAGGTAGTAATACTAGTCAGATACCTACCACAGCTGTTTCTATGCAATTGTTGTTTCTATTTAATTATGCTGCTAATGGAACTGCTGTTACAAGGTTTTGCGGCTTAAAAGTATACAAGTCAGGTAAAACAGTAACTCAGTTATATAGAAAAACCTTAGGCAGTGAGGCTAACACAACACGAAACAGAGATTTAGTAGTTGATCAAAACGGTGATCTTTATGGTAGCAATTTAACCATTACCGGTAATCTTATTGGTAATACTTCTAACACTACAGAATTAGGTACATATTCTACAGGTGCTATAAAAAGAATTAGGATGTGTCAAGGTGGTGAATTACATTTTGGAGACACCACCACTACCGCTCCTCTTGGTATAACTGAAGGTCAATGGAATAGTTTTAGTGACCAAGATAGATTAAGTATTTATGGAAGAAGCTCAATCACTTTTTATGCAGGCTCAACAAGCGCTGTTTTAGCCGCTACCCTAGCATCTACAGGACTTACACTAAACACTATAACAAATGCAACTTCAGACACTGATAAATTTTTAGTATCAGACTCAGGCATAATTAAATATAGAACAGGTGCACAGGTTTTATCTGATATTGGCGCAGCTTCTTCTGGTTCTTTAGGTAGTTACTTGCCTTTAGTAGGTGGCACAATGTCCGGCACTATTAATTCAACCGCGACTACAGCTCTTCAAATGGATGGAGCAGCTTCAGCTCAAGGCATATTAATGCAAGCGGATTCATCAGGTACTTACCCTGTATTTTTAAGAGCGGCAAATCCAGCCTCTGGAGGAGAAACTTCAGCTTGGCTATACAAGGAAGCAAGTGCTCCTTGGGGTATATGGCATAACAATTCATTAAACTCATTTGATTGGACTAGATCTGGAAACAATCTTGGTATTGCAAATAATGTAGGTGGTCAAACAAATAGTGTTATGATCCGATTAAATAGCACAGATGGTAGTGGAACTTTTGCTGGGAACGTAACAGCCACGGGTGATGTAACCGCTGATCAATTTTTCTCTAATAATAATGGTAATGGACAAAACTATAAAATAGGGGATGATGTTTATATTGGTGATATTAATGTAGCTAATACGTTTAGAGTTCAAGGAGCACAAACCCCTGGTAATGGTTATATAACATTTGGTAATTCAAGTAACACTCAATTAGGTAGATCTGGAACTGGTGCTTTAACTTGGGGTGGTGATTTTGAAGTTACTGGGTACGCAACAATTACAGGTAATGCAACTGTAGACGGTAGATTAAAAGTAGCAAACAGATGGGATAATTCAACACTAGCTAAT
>OCVR010002227.1_pt1 | contig 14730 bp, 13 predicted proteins | sample 1539091 | NCBI WGS metagenome assembly OCVR01 (sample SAMEA3355530, study PRJEB22509) | marine metagenome | biome: marine; feature: coastal ocean; material: water | place: USA | collected 2010-08-07 | depth 16 m | reverse complement strand
TAAATAGTCTAATATTTCCGCCACGAGTTTATGCACAAAAGAAATGCATTAATTGCCCTAATAATGACTGCCTGTCTGATGACGATGCCAATAGCTATGGCTGATTCAAGCGAAGACATACCCACTAATGCTACCAACACAGGAGTACATGACACACTAGTCGATGCTCTTGTGCAAGCTGATTTAGTAAGTACATTGCAAGGGGATGGACCATTCACAGTGTTTGCTCCAACAGATCAAGCATTCGCTGATGCTGGAATTGACTTGTCAACATTTGACACAGACGAAGAGATTGCTGTTCTAACAGATATCTTACTTTACCATGTTTACACAGTAGGTGCAGTCTATGCAGCTGATGTAACAGACGGACTAACTGTAGCAATGGCCAACGGAGATGATGCTTCATTCACAGTAACTGATGGGACTGTAATGATTGGAGATGCTACTGTAACTACAGCTGATGTTATGGCATCAAACGGTGTTATCCATGTCATCGACAAGGTACTAATGCCACCAGCTGACGAACCAGTTATCCCGGAAGGATGTGACTTCGTAATCGGATTAAGTGAGGATGGAATGGCTTTCGACAATACTGATCTAAGTATTGCTGTAGGCCAAACTGTATGCTGGATTTGGAATGATGCAGCTATGGCACATAACGTTGCACAAATCAGAGAAGAAGGAGATACTACAAGAGATGTAGCTGGAGAATACAGCGGTACAGCAGCTACAACTGTTGATTATCGTATCACCTTTACGGAAGATGAAACATTCTATTACATCTGTGAACCTCATGCATCTATGGGAATGAACGGACATGTAGTTGTTGGAACTGGTATCAGTGAAGCACCTACGAATGTAGTAGATTCGGATGACAATACCCCAGGATTTACAGCGGGTATTGCTGCAATAGCACTAATCAGTGCATTGGTTGTCGCTGGCTCACGCCGTAGATAATCGGACTTCGACCCAACCGTCGAGCTCTCTCGTCTCATGGACGACGAGAGGGCTCGGCCTCCTTAGGGAGCCAAGAATTCGTCCATATAATGGAAATAAAGGAAATGGAGACCATTCCTTTATTTCGCCACTATTAAGATCATATCTTGTTTGATGCAATGGGCAAGTTATACACTCATCATTTATTTTTCCGCCATATGCTAAAGGCCACGCCATATGTCTACAAAGTGCATCAGTTGCATAAATTCTAGATGATTCTCGAACAACCATTAGGCTTTTCAGACCTATACGAAGCATCTTTTTTTTGCCTAACTTTAACTTCTCACTTTTGATAACTGGGTGCCATACGTCACTCTCTAACGGTAAATCCATAATGAAGTCAAGGAGTATTATGACTTTTGAATGTCTGTAATTCAAAAAAAAGATTCAGAATATCATTTAAGGTTAGTTAAACCACCATCTACGGGTATTATGTCGCCAGTCATCCAATCAGGAGCATCTTTGATTAGCCATTCAGCTACAGATGCAATATCATCTGCATTCCCTATACTTCCAACTGGATGCATGTCTTCACTAATTTTTCGACTTTGATCATTTGATAGTAAGTGAGCAGATAAGGGAGTGTCTACTAACCCTGGAGAAATTACATTAATTCTAATTCCTCTTTTGGCATAATCAGCAGCCGCAGCACGGGCAAGCCCTTCGACACCTGCTTTAGCTGCAGATATAGCAGCATGATTTGGCATACCCAATGATGCTGCTGCTGATGAGAAAAGTACTATTCGCCCACCATTTCCTCTCATCATTATTTTGGCGGTTGCTCTGATGACATTGAAAGAAGTAACTAAATTCTGGTTAATAGTTTCTGAAAATTGTTCAAAACTAGTTGCATGGAGTGGACGGAGAAAAATTGAACCTACTGAATTTACCACCGCATCTAATGAACCATAAGTCTTGTTAATTTCCATTGCTTTAGATTGGACTTCATCAGCGTTAGTTGCATCAAGAGGGATGATTTCTATAGACTCATGATTTGATACTTCACGTAATTTATCAATATCCCTAGCGCTAATGATAACCTTCCATCCATTATCTAACATTCTTTTTGCAATTTGTGACCCTATTCCTCCAGATCCACCTATAATCCATATAACTTTTTGTTGAGATTCAGTCATTTTTACACGCCCTATAATTGATTGATTTTTGCATCTAAATTTAGTCCCGATCGGAACTCTTCTAAATATGGCCCCATGGATTCAATAAGTTTAACATCGGGGTGAGTCCTTAGTACTAAACCATCTAAATACATTAAAGCACGAATAATCGGAAACGCTTCTTCACCAAAATCTGCACCTGCTTTCTCTACTGCTGCTTGTACAGTCTGCATCATAATTCTTGTAAGGCTCTTTTCACCTACTGTTTGGTTTTCAAAACCCTCATAAATTTCATTCATTTTCTTGTAATAAACATCTAAATTATTAGAAGTCAATGGTGAATCTGAAAGCCCCAATAATGAGTCGAAGGCTTCTTTGAAGTTATTATCAGATAATTCTTCAAAAAATTGGAATAGTGACAAATTGACCTTAGAGGGAGCATGACAAATCGCTCCATTATCAATGAACACAAATTTACCATCGTTATCAATTATACAATTCCCTGGATGTAAATCACCATGAAATGTTCCGATACCGAAAAGATAGGCCCCATGAATTCTAAATAATTGTAGTAATGTATCCCAGCTAAGTGATTCTTCTTCTATTCCTTCTTCCAAAGATTTCCCTTCGATAAATTCTGAAACTAGGACATCTTCATTAGATAGTTCTGACCAATATTTAGGGAACCTAAGCAATTCCATAGAGAAATTTTTAGAAATTTCATTCTTTATGCCGTCTAACTCTTCAGCTCCTTTAATTTCATTACGAAGATCAAGTTCTCTCGTAGTATAGTCTGCAACATGATTTAGTAAAGCTACCGGATTACCAACTCTGCGAAGTTTTCTGTTAAAGAATAAAAATATACGGAGCCATCGCCTCATTCTTTCAACATCTCTCCTGAATGTCTTAGAATTTTGATTTTTGATTATTTTAACTACTACTTTTTCCCCTGTTTTTAATTTTGCAAGATGGACCTGTCCGACTGATGCAGCTGCTAATGGTTCCTTCTCAATTTTTTCAAACGCTTCAAAGAAACCCTCGGGAGCACGGAGTTCAAGATTTGCAAATACATCTTCTGATGGGATACTGGCAGCGTGTTGATACAGTTGCTGTAATTGTCTGCATTTTTCTACGCCAATTAAATCTGAGCGGAGGGCAAAGATTTGAGCAAGTTTAACGGACAATAAACCTTGTTTTTGAATCCAGTCGAGATCCGCTGGCTTCTTTTTCAAAATTTCACGCATAAAAAATAAGAATGTCAGTAACCTCATAGGTCATTCTAAGCATTGACTCATATAATGGGTCGTATAGTACCGTGGGGAAAATAAGACTATTTTAGTAAATATCATACATCTAGGAATTCATGATTATCTCATAACGACTATGGTATTCTACATCCTTGTCGCCGATTATCCTATTTATTGTAATTCCATCTCTTGATTCATATCTAGATGAAATCGCCCCTTCAATAATACCATCATCTAACGCCCATAAAGGTAGTTTATCTTTCGAATTACTTTGTTGTAATTTAACTTCAATATGGAATACTGGATCGATATCATAATTCAATAATCCTAGGCCAGAATATTCCCACCAATCCATCATCTCATTGAGATATTCAACATCTCCCTTAATATCCTTCATTGAAAAAGAAAGTTCTTCACCAATTCTCAGACCAACTTGTCTCAATAAAGTCTCAATATCGATTCCGAAAGCAGCGAGACTTTGGACTCCTCCAGTTTCTAATTTCTTCCTTGCTTGATTAATTTCCATACCTGCGTTAAGAATAGATTCCGGATCAAAAGGAGTATCTTCTGTCGGTAAATCATCGTTAACATCGAGAATTTCTCGTATACGCTCTAAAAATGAACCACTCTCAAAGGTAAGTTTGAGTGGATCAACAATTCTATTCTCTGTAAATCTTTTAGATGCGGAATCAAGAGGGACCCCTTCTGACCATATTGATTCTACAAGATTTGCCCATGAGCTCGAAAAATCAGGGGACTCAATTACAAGAGCTGCATCTTCTTTACCACGTCCTACTGGGTTTTCTTCCATATTTAGATATTGAATAGTTTCTAAATCATCCATCAATGCACCCTGGGCCTCAAGGTTTTCTGTATGTCTCACTTCAATGGCATCATTTAATTCACCATAGAAACGAAGTGTTCGACGATCTAGTTGTCCAATTACTCGAATCTTTATTCCTCGACTAGCAGCATTATTGACAGCAGTAATAGCAGGGCTTCTACAAAGATGTAAAATTCCAAATTTACCTAGTAATAATATCAAATTATCATTTGAATCATCTGCCATCTTTTCTATTCTCTTCATAATGTGAGTACGCTCTTTTAGTACAGCGAATTTAGGATTTAAATGGGTACTTTCTTCTTCTTCAGTGTTGCTGTACTTAAGTGAATTGGGATTTACTTGGACCTCTTCATAGGCTTGTTCAATCCTTTGAAGTTGTAACTTTCTTATCCCTATAAGATGTTCAACTGCTTCACCAATTGGTGGACAAGAAAATCTCATTGGCCGATCGGCAGTAGTTTTTACTAATCCAATTGCTTGTAATTTTTCTAAAGAATTGTAAGCGTCAAGACGAGTTGTTTCCAACTCTTTAGCTAACTCACTAGCTTTCAAATTAGATTTTGATGATAGAACAAGAACTGCTCTAATCTCTCTATCATTAAGTCCAGCATCACTGAGAATAGTTTCCCAACTCATTTGAAATTGCCCCGTTCTGTGACGCCACTCATTGCAGCAAGTATCTTGGCAACATGGTTACGAGGTCTAAATAGCCAATCATATACGTAATGTATCTGTCTATCTGGACCTATGACAAATGATGACTTGGCAGGAAATTGCCCTAAGTAGTTCGCTACACCAAATAGTTCCGCTACTGTTCTATCTGAATCCGATAATAAGGGAAATGGCAAGCCTAATTCTTCTTTGAATTCTTGATGGTCAGAAATAGAATCTTGACTAATTCCAATAACCTCCGCAGGGGGTGTTAATGAACGAAATAATTCATATTGTTCCTTGAAACTTAAACATCCTCTTTTACAAGTTGGTGAACCATCCTTGGCATAGAAGAAAACAACTTTCCAACTACCATCAAGATCAGATAGATTAAATTCATTTGAATTACTATCTAGTAGAGTAAAGTCAGGTGCGATGTCGCCAGCAGTAATTGTCATATTGTGAGCCCCCGTCATTTACTTCAAATACTTACTCAACATCTAAAAGATGGCCCATACGTACTTTTTTGGTATGTAAGTAGTCTCTATTCGATGCACAAAGGCCACTAATGTGAGAGACCCTATCAGACACTGCTATACCATTATCTTTCAATCCATTGACTTTAAGAGGATTATTCGTCATTAAACGTACTCTAGTTATTCCTTTCTTTTTCAACATCTTCGCAGCAATCTCATAATCTCTCGCATCAGCAGGTAGACCTAGAGCTAAATTTGCATCGAGTGTATCATATCCTTCATCTTGTAAGTTGTACGCCTGGATTTTTGCTTCGAGACCTATTCCTCTACCCTCTTGTCTGAGGTATACTATTGCCCCTGCACCTTCTTGTTGAATTAGTCTCATTGATTTTTTAAGTTGCGCTCCACAATCACATTTTAAGGACCCAAAAGCATCTCCTGTCAGACATTCTGAATGTATTCGAATTAACGGATTTACTGATTGAGAAAAACCTTCTACATACACTAATGCATGCTCGAATCCTTGATCGTCAGTTGTAACTGCAATTCTGAAGTTACCACTGTCCGTAGGGAGGTGGGCATCCGAATCAATATCCTTAGTGTTTAACGGGTTTCTAATTTGTATGGTCATAAGCACGCCTTGGCTTATTCACTTATGAATTAGTGTTTGTTTCTAGTACTTTCATAAAACACTTGGTTATATGCTAGACAGTAGGTGAGATAGCATGATGCACGAGTATTTCACATCTAGTGAACTCAAAAGTTCTCGTGTCCGTACTGTAAGTCAACATGAAATCAATCCTAATGGTAGATTCGTATTGTATTGGATGACTGCATGTAGAAGATACAATTACAATGCTTCATTAGATCATGCAATTTCTCTTTCAAAAGAACTCAGTAAACCAATTCTGGTAGTAGAAGCCGTTTCAATTACGCACAAATTTGCTAATGACAGAATTTTATCTTTTATGATTCAAGGTATGATGAATAATTCCAGGGATTTTCAAGAAAATAATATTACTTACATTCCTTGGGTAGAAATTAAACAAAAGGCTGGAGATAAAATATTACTTTCTTTGTCTAAGCATGCTAGTTGTGTTATTTTAGATGATTATCCAACTTACACGCCCAACAAGATATTGAGAGCTGCACCGAAAATACTGAAATTACGTGTAGATGCAGTAGATTCAAATGGTATTCTTCCGATGATGTGGGCTGAAAAAGAGTTTACAACAGCATATTCTTTCAGGAAATATATGCAAAAAAGTCTGGTAGATGCATTACAAACAATACCAGCTATGAACTCTATGGATGGTGTAGAAGATAACTTGTCATTAACTTCAGATGATTTGGAATTCTTGAGAGAAGAAACGGGTCTTGAGGCTACTCCTCTAGAGTGGTTATGGAGAGTCGCTGAAGGAGGTACTGTAGGAGACCGTGCTATGGCAGATTTTCCAATAGATCATAGCGTTCCTGCGGTAAAAGAAACTATTGGCGGGATTGATGAAGCAAGAATGAGATTACAAAAATTCTTGAATTATAAATTGAATAAATATAGTATTGATAGAAATAATCCAGATACTCCTGCAGTAAGTGGTTTGTCTCCTTGGTTACACTTCGGACATATATCATCATTTGAAATAATTGAGAAAGTCTTTGCTAAAGAAAATTGGAGTGTAGATTCATTAAATCATGAAGATACGGGTAAAGGCACTAGGAGTGGATGGTGGGGAACTTCCGAATCTGCCTCATCTTTCCTAGATCAAATTATTACATGGAGAGAGTTAGGGTTTAATTTTGCTTACAATAGAATTGACCATGCTACTATTGAGACTATTCCTAATTGGGCTAAAATTTCAATGACTGAACATATAAATGATGATCGGACACTATATTCTCTTGAAGAATTAGAACAAGCAGAAACTCATGATGAAATATGGAATGCGTCTCAAAGAGAATTACTTAGAACAGGTCAAATGCATAATTACATGAGGATGCTATGGGGAAAGAAAATCTTAGAATGGTCTCCTGATCCTGAAACAGCTGCTGAAAGAATGATCTATATTAATGATAAATGGGCATTAGATGGAAGAGACCCGAATTCATACACTGGAATATTTTGGGTTCTAGGACGCCATGATAGAGCTTGGGGACCGGAGAGACCAATTTTTGGAAAGGTTAGGTACATGTCCTCGGAATCGGCAATGCGGAAACTAAAACTAAAAAATTATCTTGAAAGATATGCCAAAGAAGATACTATGACATTAGCCAAATTTGGATGATAATATGACTAAATATAAACATGAAACGGTAGTTAATGCCGATATTAAATCCACCTTTGATTGGTTCGAACATGAGGGATCATTTAGGAGATTAATGCCACCTTGGGAAGTTGCAGAAGAAGTTCGAGCGGATGATTCATTAGAAGTTGGTTCTCAAAGAATTTTCAGATTCCCTGCACCAGGTATACCATTTGTGAATATGACATGGGTCGCTGAACATACCGGTTACGACAAACCTAATTATTTTGCAGATACTATGATTAAAGGCCCATTCTGGAAGTGGAATCATAATCATTATCTTACCGAAAAAGACGGAGTTACAACAGTAGTTGATGATGTCACATACAGTGTACCTTTTGGACCAATAGGAATGTTGGTTGATAAAATTCTTGGAGGGGCTTTAGTTACTGGACGCATCTCCTCTATGTTCAAAGCAAGAGAATTAAGGCTGCAAAGAGATATGCGTGAACATTCAAAATATTCCACTATACCCAAAAAGAAAATTTTGATTGCTGGTTCTTCAGGACTAATTGGTACACAACTTGTAGCCTTCTTAGATACTGGTGGTCACGATGTTTGGAGACTTGTTAGAAGACCTGTCAAAGAAGGAAGTAAAGAGTTGACTTGGAAACCAGATGAAGGCATTCTCAATTCAAGTGATATAGAAGGTTTTGATGTAGTAATCCATCTAGGTGGAGCAGGTATCGGAGACAAGCGATGGAGTAAGAAAAGAAAGGCTCTAATTGTAGACTCTAGAAGAGAAAGTACAACACTGTTATCAGATACAATGAGTAAACTTGAAAATAAGCCTGAAGTATTCATTGTGGCTAGTGCAATAGGTTACTATGGAAACAGAGGTGATGAGGAACTTACAGAAGATAGCCCTCCGGGTGAAGGTTTCTTGACCGATACCGTAATTGATTGGGAATCATATGCAAATTCTGCCAGAGAAGCAGGTATTAGAGTGGTAAATACAAGAAACGGGATTGTCTTGTCTGCAACTGGTGGAGCTTTGGGACGTATGTTACTTCCTTGGAAGATGGGAGGGGGAGGTCCTCTTGCTGGAGGAAAGCAATGGATGTCATGGATTTCTTTAGATGATGAGATTTACGCAATTCATCATTTAATGATGAATAATAAATGCGAAGGTGCTTACAATCTAACAGCACCAAATCCATGTATGCAAAAAGTATTCTCAAAAACGTTAGGAAAAGTCCTAAGGCGTCCTGCAATTGCTCCTATACCAGGGATTTCTATGAAAATATTATTTGGTGAACTCGCTCAATCACTATTGATAGAGGGTCAAAGAGTCTTGCCAAACAGACTGGAAGAGTCTGGATATGAATTTGTACACAAAGATATTGAATCAGCCCTTAGAGACTCGTTAGGTAAATGGAGATAATTTAATGCCAGATACTCATGAATATTTAGTAAATACTAAATTTCCTGAGTTTAGCTTGTATGATGATGAAGAAAAACTAGTCAGTAGAGCAGATATTGAAGGGAAATGGACAGTTATTTTCTTTTATCCTAAAGATGATTCACCTGGATGCACATTACAATCTTGTTCTTTTAGAGATCAATATGAACAGTTTACTAAAAAAGGAATTTTACTCTATGGGGTCTCCTCAGACTCAACATCTTCACATAGAAATTTTAAGAAAAGATATAACTTACAATATTCATTGTTGAGTGATAGGAATAATAAACTCGCTAAATCATTGAAATTAAAAAGAAACTTTGGTTTTCTTAATGCAAGAGTTACGTTTGTTATCAACCCTGAAGGATATATCACTTATTCGTATACAAGTCAACTAGGAGTTACTGGACACGTCAAAAAAGCACTGAAAGCAATAAAAATAGTTTAAAATACTATATGAATAAGAGTTTTAATATAATATCTAGAAAAATAAAACTATGAAAATATCGCTATACTAGGTAATCTTTCATCGCACTACTTGAAGTAGTATGGTCAGCGCGATGTGGAATTATGGCTCAAGGAACAGTCAAGTGGTTTAATCAGAAAAAAGGGTTCGGATTTATCGAACAAGAAGATGGAGACGATTTATTCGTCCATCATACTCAAGTTGAGGGCGTCATCGAAGATGGCGATTCAGTTGAGTTCGAAGTTGGCGAAGGACCAAAGGGACCTAATGCCATCAATGTCTCAAAATCAGAGTAATTATTTTACTCTATTATTAGATTTCAGCATAGTAGTCAACAACTACTTCTTCAATTTCTCTAGCAGTACGATTTTCATCGATTGTCAATGTATTACCGTTTCTACGTAGGGGTTCACCATCTACTAATACATCCAATACTTGGCCTCCGGAATATATCAAATTAGCAAGTAACCTTCGTCCATCTCTTCCAAATGGTCGCATACGAATATCATTTAAATCCCAGGTTATCCAATCTTTGGAACCTTTAGTTGCCAATTGCCATGTCTCAACTGGATCTAATATTCTAGCATCCCAATGATCGTGCCTTTGGACTAAACTAGCTGCCTTAGATTCTGCCCGCATATCTAGACTATTGTTACTGGCCGCCCCATCTGTTCCTAATCTGACATCAACGCCAGCCTCTATCATAGCCGGATAAGAAAGCGTCCCACCACATGCAAGTTTTTGATTCGATGTAGGGCAATGAACCGCATGAGCGTCATGTCCCGCTAATATCCTCATTTCTTTCTTTGTAACCCAACCACAATGTGCACATACAGTATTGCCATCAGTGAAGAATTCTAAAGAATCAAGATATTCAATAGGGTACATGCCAGTAGATTCATGACAGTCCGCTACTTCTTTACGGGTTTCAGAAGTATGAATACTAAGTTTACATCCCGTCTTTTTAGAAAGTTCGGATGCCTTTCTGAGAGTCTCTTCACTACAAACATAGACTGAATGAGCACCTATACCATATGATATTCTCTCAGGGCGTGACGAACCTTCTCTAATCAAAGATTCCATATGCCTCAAGGCATCTCCTGAACCTGGCTTGAAGTTGGGTGTTAAACCATCTGTAATGGGGCCACATAACTCTGCTCTGAGGCCTGTCTCAGCAAGTGTATTACCTATCACCTCAGTATGAAAGTACATGTCGCAAGCAAATGTTGTACCCGTTGATATCAATTCAGCCGCTGCTGCTCTGGTACCAACTTCTACAAATTCAGGGGTTAAAAATTTCTCTACTGGAAAAATTGAAGTTTCTAACCACTCCATAAGAGGTAAACCCTCCCCCATACCACGATTGAGAACCATAGCTAAATGCGTATGCCAATTTTGAAATGAGCGAGTGATTAAACGCATTGAACCATCGATAGTTTCAATCACATCTTCATCACCATTACTCAATGAATAGGTGCCATCACTATGCAAAAGAAAATTACCATGATTGACTTTACCATCATGGTCAATTAAACGAGTATTCGTGACTCGCCTTAGCCCCGGCTCAGATACAACCATGATTCTGCCAAACGCTACTTTACCGTCAATCTTTGGTTAAACCAAATAAGAATATTTTTCTAGAACATCGTAGTGAATAATTTCTTTATGTCTGATACATGAGACATTAGTATGGAGGAATTCGGGCAGATTGGTTTTTCTGGAAAATTAAGACCTTCGCAGGTTGCTTCATCTGAGATTATCCGTGAACAATTAGATGCGGGTGAAAAAAACCTGCATATTGTAGCACCGCCAGGATCCGGAAAGACTGTCCTTGGACTATATACTTGGTCTGATTTAGTACGACTACCCACTCTCGTTTTAAGCCCTAACTCTGCAATTCAGGCACAATGGGTTGCAAGAGCAAAAGAATTATTCAATTTAGATGGTAAAGAAGAACAAATTCTTACGAATACAAAGTCCCCTGGATTGCTAACTTCTCTTACATATCAATCAGTCACTCTCCCAAAACGTGCTGATGAAAATCTTGATGGTGCTGCAATGGAAATATGGATTAAAAAATTAATTTCTGAAAATGAAGCAGATAATGAGGGAACTGCTAAGGCTTGGATAGAAGACTTGAGAGATAATAATAGGGATTATTTTACAGAAAGGTTTAGCTCATATAGAAAACAAGTAAGAGATGATTTCACTACTCATGGAAATGCTTTATGGGTATTACATGAATCTTCGAAAAAGAATCTAGAGAACCTAGCGAAAACCGGAATTGGATTGATAATTCTTGATGAATGCCATCATCTGCTCGGACACTGGGGGAGAGTTCTAAGCGAAATTAGAGAATATTTTGGTAATCCAATTGTTTTAGGTCTCACAGCGACACCTCCGGACATTGGTTCTGTAAGTATTGATGATGGTGAAAGATACAAAGAATTTTTTGGAGAAGTTGATTACGAAGTACCTGTTCCAGCATTAGTTAGAGATTCTAATTTATCTCCCTATCAAGATCTAGCCTATTTTGTAAGGCCAAATCCCGAGGAATTAAGATATATAGCTAATGTTGATAAAGAATTTGAGGAATTAATTGAAGAAATTAGTAATGGACCTGAAGATACCAAAAATCGTACACCAAAATTAGATATTTGGTTAACTGAAATTCTAAGTAAATTATTGCTCCCGAGTGGACCAGTAAAAAATTGGACTTCGTTCGTTAAAAGAGACGAAAATTTAGCCAATTCTGCTAGACTTTATCTCCTGTATAAAGATATAGATTTACCAGAAAATGTACCATATCCTGAACAAAAATTAATCGATTTGAATTTGGAAAAAAATCAAGTTATGATTACCTTATTAGATCGTTATATCAGACACGGGCTTCTTCGTTCAAAAAATGAAAAAGATCATGAGTTAGCAGAAGTAGCTATCCAAAGGCTAAGAATGTTAGGTCATCAAATTACTGAGACTGGGATGAGGCCTTGTGCGTCACCAGTCGGGCGTGTAATGGCGTATGCATCGGCAAAATATGATGCTTTGAGAGATATCTTAACTGCAGAAATGCAAGCATTGGGGCCGGATATTAGAGCAGTAATTGTTACAGACTTTGAGAAGACATCTGCTACGGCTCTAGTTGAAGGAGTTCTAGATAAGAATGCGGGTGGGGCTATTGCAGCATTCCGTTCAGTTCTAGTTGATGAAGCAACTGACCGACTTAATCCAGTTCTAATGACTGGTTCTACCGTATTAGTAGATGATGATTTGTGTGAAATAATATTACCTAGATTTGAACAATGGATTAAAGAAAAAGGATTAGAAATTAAACTTGAGAGTGCTAAAAAAGACGGTTATAATGAAATTAGAGGCAGAGGTAATCAATGGAAACCAAGATACTATACTGAAATGATTACTGAATTATTTCAAGAAGGAGTTACAAAATGTATAGTAGGCACTAGAGGTCTACTCGGAGAAGGTTGGGATGCAAGTAGAATTAATGTTCTAATTGATTTGACTACAGTAACAACTAGTATGAGCATTAATCAATTAAGAGGACGCTCATTTAGACTTGATAAAAAGAATCCAGAAAAGGTTGCTAATAATTGGGATATTGTATGCTTGGCAGAAGAATTCAGTAAAGGTTTTGATGATTATTACCGTTTCAAAAAAAAGCATTCGAGGCTGTATGGAGTTTGTGACGATAGTGCTATTGAGAAGGGGGTAGGGCATGTACATGCTGCATTTACTGAAGCTCGTCCAGAGGGTATCTCAGAAACTTTAGATGTATTCAATGATGAAATGATACGTAGAGCGAGGAATAGAAAAAGAACCAGAGAACTATGGAAAATTGGTGAACCATTTAATGCGAAACCGAAAGAAGCAATTGAAATGAAAATGAAGGATGGATTTTCAGGAGGATGGCCTATATTGAGTGTTTCATTTCAGAGACCAGAATGGAATGATGAATCATTAGTACTCGCAATAGCAACTGCTGTTTCTGGTGCATTAAGAGAAACTGGTAATTTGAAAACAAGCCCTACAATTGCATCAGGAGATAGGGGTGGAGGATGGATGAGGACATATCTTGAAGATGCCTCAGAAGAAGATTCAAAAATATTCACAGAAGCAATGGAACAAGTACTAGGTCCACTAGATAATCCAAGATATATGATCCCAAGGCAGGTCAAGATGATTAGTGACACTTGGGTGAGCAAATTGCTTCCTGAAATCATAGGAAAATATTTCAGAACAAAGAAAAAGAAGTTAGTTATGTTCCATTCAGTACCTAAGAAACTTGCTCAAAATAAGGAAGATGCAGCAATTTTCCAAAAGCATTGGAATTTTGAAGTTAGTCCGGGAGAAGTAATGTATGGTTACAGTAAAGATGGAAGAGAACAAGTTCGTTGGGCGGTGGAACAGGATCTTTCACCAAGAGGAGATTTCCATAGTAAAAGCGTATTTACTTAGCTCAAAGATTCACAGAATTTACAATCAATGCCTGTACCTTTATGCGTATCACAATATCTTTTCCTACAGGTAAAACATCTGAAATCAAAGGCATTAACTCCAGTTGAACAACTTGGATCGCCACATATATCCACGTTTTCTGAAACGGGAATAGAGGACCAAGGAATTGCTGATGTATCCTCAGACCAAGGAATTGATGATTTATCCTCAGATTTATCTACTTTCCACCATTCATTTACTGATTCTTTAACTAATTCAGGGCTATCATGAAAATTCAAGGCTTTTTTGACATATGGGTGTGTTAGAAAATTCCTTGAATGATGAGGGTGTTCAGGTCGTATAAATTTATCGAGTTTTTCTATTCCCTCATCAATAGAAGACACTGGCCCTAATTTAGCGATTAATTGATTATAATAAATTTCCATACGTTTGGTTAATTTACGATTAGGGTCTCTAACAGGGGGACGGCCCTGATATTTCTCGCTGTATTCTAATTTCAAAGTTTCTCGGACAAAAGGATGAGTGAAAAAATTCCTTGAATGATAAGGGTGTTCGGGTCGTATAAATTTATCGAGTTTTTCTATTCCCTCGTCAATAGAAGATACTGGTCCTAATCTAGCGATTAAATGATTATAGTTAATTTCCATACGTTTAGTTAATTTGCGCTGAGGGTCTCTAACAGGATAATCTCGAGAATTATAATTTGAGATTCTTTGTGAAGGAGTATGGGGTTGAAAAGATTTCCATAAATTGGCTAAAA
>OCVR010002226.1_pt1 | contig 14738 bp, 26 predicted proteins | sample 1539091 | NCBI WGS metagenome assembly OCVR01 (sample SAMEA3355530, study PRJEB22509) | marine metagenome | biome: marine; feature: coastal ocean; material: water | place: USA | collected 2010-08-07 | depth 16 m | reverse complement strand
AATAAGTTTTAGCAATGGATTCGACAACTTGCATTAGTTGATTTTCGGGTATTCTAATAATTTTTTCTTTCATGTACCCAAAAACCCTACCTAGAACTAAATCTAGGTAGGGCTTTTTGGTTTGGTGTTAGGTTTTAATATCCACTTTCTGCAATACATCCCCAACCGCAGTATTTATCACTTTGCTCTTTCATATCCCCACAACCACAATAGTCTTTTTCGCTTTCTGCTTTTTCTTGCTCAAAAATAGCGTCATAAATAGCCTCTCCTTTTCTACTATGCCCATCCCATCCATTCAACTGATGGTGTAGAGCTTGTTTTGGTGCTTTAAACCATTCTTGCTTAAGCAACCAATCTTGATACGACTTAGGTGTGTTTTCAAATTTTTGTCCTTTGTGTTTTCCGAATTTTAATGTCATAATGTTCTTTTTATTTGTTTTTGTATTTATTTTAAAAAGACTGTGAATATTTTTTTAGTTGAGCAAATGTTTTAAACTCAACAGCCCAATTGTTGTCGTTGCTTAAGTCATAAACATTGTCACAGTCATTAGCTGTCCACATCCCATTAGCTGTAGCTTGTCCTCCTCTTGCTATCCAAGTACCTTGAGCATCTACTACTTTGTATGTTCCGATTCCTAATTTTGTAACTTTCATAATCTTTTTTTTTTGTTTTTTTCTTATTTGTTGGTACAAAGATAAGCATACATTTCATATATACAAACTATTTGTAAAGTTTTTTTTATTTAATTATGATATGTGTCCATCAATACCACAATCTTAGCCTTCTTTAGTGTAGGGAAAGAAGTTAGGATTTTACCATTCTTTTGAACTATCCAATCCCCATCACATTTGCTAGTCCCATTGTTCTTGTAAGTTCTTTCTCTATACAATTCATATACTCCACACTCTGAAGTGTAAATGTTAGCACAATCCTCTATGTCAAATGTTTTAGTAAATTTCATAATCTTTTTTTTTTGTTTTTTTCTTATTTGTTGCTACAAAGATAAGCATACATTTTATATATGCAAACTATTTGCAAAGTTTTTTTTATTTTTCTTTATGTTCCTCAATAATATTTTGTATATCGTTATTAATAGAATTTTTAATATCTACTAATCGCAAACCATACCACAGTTAATTAAGTAGTTCAACTTTCTCTGTACGGGTTCTAAAGTCTTGGTTGCTTTCACACATCTGTCGTTTAGAACAACAAAATATAAATCAGCACAAAAACCAACTTCTATTAAATCTCCCATGTCATTGGTAAACTCTAAATCCCTACGCATTAACTCTTCTTTTTTTAATTCTATTCTATTCATACCCAAAATTCCCCGATGGAACTGAATCCATCTGGGGCTTTTGGGTTTGGGTTTCGATATTTGTTTATAGTTGTCTTTCGCTTACATAAACATTAAATCCTTCACAAGCCTTTTCTATTTTTTCATAAAGGTCATATCCGTTGCTATTGGTTGAAGTTCTATAAAATACCCAGCCTTCATAGCTTTTCTCAAATCCTAATTTTTTTGCTTCTCTCCAATTCATTCCGCTTGCAGTTACTTTAATGTGACAAGGGTCTAAACCTTCCCCCTTATGGTTAGATTTTATTGTTTCTAATTCTAATTTTAAACTTTGGTAATCTTTTAAATTTTTCATTTTTTTGTTTTTTTATGTTGTTTTTACTTGTTAAATTCTACCATCCCAAAAATACCTTCCTTTTGAAGCATACTAATTAACTTGTGCATTTCGATTTTTGTACTTTTTACCTCGCAATCATTTTCTAATAATGCTAAGCAGTAAGCAATAATTTCTTTTTGTTTTTTTGTTAAATTTTTCATGTTGTGTTTTTTTATGTTGTTTTTACTTATTTGTTGGTACAAAGGTATATATACTTTTCATATATACAAGTGTTTTATAAAAGTTTTTTTAAAATACTTTGTAAATCGTTGACAATCAATAAAATAAAAATGAAAGTTTTTTTAAGACTCTAGAAATCTTTCGTAATAAGTAAGGGCAAAAGCACATAAACCACTAGCTACATCAGGGGCATCGTCATTTACATTCATTTTCTTATCCAAGTTAAAACTAAAAATCTGTTTCATAAATACATCATATTCGCTACCCGCCTCATAATCGTTTCTAAAGACAAAGTGTCTTTTAATAAAATAGGCTTGATTAATTATTCTTGTTTCTTTGCCCGTAGAGTTATGTAAAGGAATAGTAGCTGTAGATGTTAGCTTTGGGTGTATTTGGTCATAAAAGACTTGTCCCGCAGAGTTGGTTTCTATCTGATAAAAGTCGGGTTTTAACGTTGTAAGCATTGCTATTGTCTGCGGGATTGTTTCATTACTTCCCGCTTTGTTCATTATGACATCGGTAACATAAAATTTATTTCCTATTAACTCAGCGTAAGCAGTGCAATAATAATCACCGCCCCCAGTAGCGACATCTGTATAAGCCACCGCAGCGCGTTTTAACGACCTATCTATGTCAGCAAGTGCAAACCTATTTAAAGATTGTTTAGGGAACACGCTACCTTGTAAACTATCTATCCATCCCCCCATAATTATGTTTTCATATTTGTCGGGGTCTGTGTCTTTCATTCTTTCGTAATATTTTAGAATGTTCTCAGGGATGCTCTCAGCGGCTAAATCTAAGTAACTGGTGTGAATATACATTACATTATCTTTAACGCCGTTAAAACCATCTAAAACGCCTTTAGATTCAAACATTGTTTGGTATATCCAATGAGTTTTAACATCAGGATTCAAAAGTAATATACTAACGTTTCTTTTTTCGGGGCTTCTGATTGACAAATATACTTTTTCGAATGTTGTTTCGTCAGGTATCTCTTCGGCTTCGTCTACAATTAAACAATTAAAGCCTTTAAGGGATTTAAGGTTTGCCTTTTGGTTCTTTGCTCCCGTCTTCATACCCTTGAAAACTACACCCCCGTTATCATCTCTCAACCTAGCTCTGTCATTCTTGATGTTGTATAGTTGACTTGTTCCTAAAATTTCTAGTTTTTCTAAAAACTCCTTTTTTATAGAATCTTCTATGCTTTCATTGGTGAATCTAGTGTACATTATATCCCAACCATACTGCACCGCGCCCTCATTTGCAAATACACTAACCGCAAAGGATTTACCCGAATACCTTCCCCCCGTCATAATTACAGTATCAACCTCAGGATAATAATCACCCAGTAGTTTAAATAAAGGCTTGTATTTTGAACTAATTTTCACTTTTGATACTTGGTCTTCACCGCGTGGAGCAAGTAGACTAAACCCCTAATTTTGCTAGGTTCTTAATTTTTTAGTTTTCCCCCTCAAATTCAATTTTTTCGGGTTTGACAATTTCAGTAGTTTCGACTTCTGTCTTATCCTTATAGCCATGATTGTTTTTTAAATCGAATATTGTAATAGTCGCATTACTATCCCCCATCAATCCATTTTCGACCTTTTGCCGCTGAATTTTATTCTTTGCTCTTTTAATTGTGCCGAAAAACTCTTCATAGCCTTCGGTCTTTTGATAGTTTAAAAGTGTATCTCTATCGCATTCTAAGGACTCACAAAGCCCCTCTACTGTATAGGGCAATGGTTTAGCCTTAAATATCTCTGTACCGTCTGATTTATGCCCCGCAAATACTAAATTTTTATCGCATGATTCAAAATAGTCGTTAATGTCTTTTTGCAAAGTATCTACACTATCCCACTTCTTATCTCTACCGCTGTTACCTATTGCGAACTGGTTTCCCTTTGGTGCTGCCATAAATACAAATTTACTACAAAATTAATTAAGCATTTTTTTTAAACAAACAAAAACGTTTTAGTGCAAAAATCCCAAAAGGAAATACTTTCTTTGTCCTTAACCATTATTTCGTACTCTTTACGCAATTCTTCGTACTGCTCCTGAGTTAAATATTTTTTTATATCCATACACCTAAAAAGCCCTCTTAAACTAATCTAAGAGGGCTAGAAATAAAGCTAGGTGTTTAATATCCTAGCTTTTCAAGTTTAGCTTTTTCTTTAGCAATATTTTTATTGTAATTCTCAATTCTTTTTTGCACCCAGTAAACATTATTCTGGTAGTTTTTTATTGTATTTTTATTTACTTGCTCTAACCAATTTGTGTACTCAGCTTCGGTTTTATGGGAATCTTTTTGAAAAGATTCAAGCTCATTCCAGTTATTAACTAACAATGGTGTATCACTATTGTTAATTGCTTCAATTACTTCTTCTTCGGTATCTTTTTTTAGTTCTTTTAATTCTTTAATTGCTTGAGCTTTTTGACTTTCTTGGCTAGATATAAATTTATTAAATGATATAGCCTTCTTGTTCAATTTGATTGAATCCTTTATTAAATTAGTCGTCACGCTGTTAGTTGACTTTGGCAAAGTTGTTTTTGTAATATATCTGAAGTGTCTGCGGTTAATCATTCCATCCGCAACTATAACCTCTGTAACGTAGCTATAAGACTTACCACCTCTTTCTATTTCTGCCATTATTTCTAAATTACCTTTTATACTAATACCCGCAGAAAAGTTTAAAACCTTATCGGTATCTTCTGTATACTTTTCGATGGCTTTCACTAAATCGTATATTAAATTAAGCTCTATGGATTCAATTCCAAACGCTGTTACATTTTTGCCAGTTACTTTCTCTTCATAAGAAATTGCTGACTCAATCATTTGAGCAATGTCTTTTTTCATTGCTGACATAATAGTTTTTAAAACTTCGTTTTTTGTGTTGTTGATGATGTTTGTTGTGTTTTTCATGTGTTTTTCTTTGTTTGTTGGTACAAAGATACATATACTTTTGATATATCCAAGTAATATTATAAAAAACTTTGAATTATTTTTCTAAATACCTCTCTAATGCCGCCAAAGCCCGCCAAGCTACTTTAGTTAGATGCAACACACCATCATCATCCATTGGTTTAATTGAATGGTCTATCAAATGCCTGACTAGCGCGTCTTCGTTATCCTTGCTTTTGTTTTTATCCCAGTGTAAAGGCTTTTCAGGGTGGTGTTGGTCATTCCCTACCTTTGAGCAAACTGCAATCTCTTTCATAGCGTTAGGGAAGTATTTAAGGACTCCGCTGTAAACTGGTTGTCCCTTTCTTTTTTCTGCGCTATCTTTCATTTATATCTTTTCAGGGTGCTTAAATTTGGCATTGGTTTCTTTTTAAATGACAAACATTCGGGCATTTTATCCTTTGCGTAAATCATTCCGCTTCGCGTGTATTTTGTAGAAAGACCATCTTCTGTTTTTTTTATCCCGCACACAATGCATTCGTTACCCTTCCAGTTGTGACTATTGCTCATAATTATCTTAGCAAATGTGCAGCTCCCAATATAAGAGAAGCTAACTTCCATTTTTTTGTTTTCTTTTTCGCTTTTATCAAATTATTAGAAATCTTGTCGTTTTTTTTTGCTAATTTGACTAAATCTATTTGCAAGGTATCTATAATTTTTGTTTTAATATTACTTATATCTTTATAATTTTCTAAAAGTGTTTCCGCGCCTTGCAATTTGGTAGTGTAATATAGTAAACTTTGCTTACAAGTGTCTAAAGGGCTTAAAACAAGCGTGTCATGCATTAAAACCACTTTGGGTATCACTTTATACCTAAATTCTATTTGAGTTCGTGTAAGGGTCTTTAAATGGCTTAGTTTCTTATTATTTGCTTTTTGTATAGAATCTATTTTGTATTTCCAAACCTTTTGCAAGCTATCAATAATTTGGTTAGAAGATTCTACGCTTTTTAACTCTATTTGAACTGGCTTCGGTTTATTATTGCAGTGTTTTAGATACATTACTACAGCAAAGCAAAGTAAAATACTTACAAATATAGCTAACATTCTGTTCATTTTGTAATTTTTTTTAAGTTATATGTTTAAATCTGTTAATAAACCCCACACCAAATAAATGATGTGGGGACAAAAACATATGAAATAAACAAGGGTAACAACTCCCTTATATTGCCTTATCCCAGTCACTACTAGAATAACTGGGCTTAGGAATTTTTTTTTATACTACCATTCTTCTAAATGAACCTCAGGTTCAACATCTAAATATTGATGGATTAAATCCATTATTTGACTATCTGAAGATGCATCAAATGCACCCATAGCAAAGTTAAATAAAATAGTTTTTTCTGCTTCATAATACATATTAACAAGCTCCCCATCTATAACTATTTGCGTTAACTGATTATCTATATTATAATCTTCGGGTTTTTCTAGATAAAAAGGTTGTGCAATCTTAGCCCCTAGCATATAATGCCAAAGATTTCTCGTTAGCTCTCCATAAGTAGCGTTAGGTTGACATGCGTTCTGTGAGGACACATAGTGAACTAAATCTTTTTTTTGTTGTATTTTTAATGTCATTGTGATGCAAATATAGTTATTTATTTCGTTAATCCAAATTTTTAGGCAATTTATATCTATCTCTAATATTTTTTAACTCTTCGTCACTATACTTAAAAGCTGCTTTTGATGCATCGTTTTGCAGTTTTTCGAACCTTTCAATTCCTATTTTTTTTATTAATCCTATAGTGTATTCTGACTCATTGCCGTTCAAATATCTATTGCACTTGCGACATTGCTTATTCACGTTTTCTAAACAAAAAATTAAATTAGGAAAAATTTCCGCTTTGAAATAATGACCGCCATCATAATACTTTGCGTTATATGTTCCGCAGCTTATACAAGGCTCGTTTTTATCTCTATCTCTTATCCATGCCTGAAATATCTTTCTTGCGTAATTAAGCCTTCCAGTGTAACTCGTTTTGGATTGTTTAGCTATTGACGGGTATAGTTTTTTATTGTTTTCTATTTTTGTTTTATCAGAACGCTTTTTTTTATCTTGCTTTTGTTTTAATAAAGCAATTTCACAATCAATGGAACAGCAAGGTTTATAAATATTAGTGTTTGGAAATTTGCGAATAGCTTCAAATTTTTTTTTGCATTTGATATTTGAACAAGTTTTAATTAGTGACATTTTTTTCTTTAATGTCTATGTGTTTTTGCAGCTTTGCCAAAGCTATAACTATATCATCGTATTTAACTTTATAGTCTAAAGCATAATCGAACAATTCAATCAAATCTATCTGCTCTTTTTCGTTCTTGTCGATGTAGTAAAATCTTTTCATTTCATTACGCTATTATTTCTACAAATATATTCGCTAATCTCTTCTATTTCTTTTGTAAATATTTTATCAACAAACATCAAATCTTTAACTGTTTGACACGCATGAATTACAGTGGAATGGTCGCGTTGAATTATTTTTCCAATATTTTTTAGGGTAGTTTTTTCCGCGTGATGTTTTATCATATAACATAAGACTTGGCGCGGAATAACTATTTCTCTCTTTCGGCTTTTGGAACAGATTTCGTTCATACTTACGTTATAATATAAGCAAATCACTTTCTGAATAAAATGAGCAGATTTGTTTTTATAAAATTTGGGTGCAAAATCATGAGCTATAGATTTAAGTCTAGATATCTCTTCTTGAAGACTTTCATTTTTGAGAATTAATTGCTTATTTTCTCGCGTTAATCTAAGATTCTTTTGTGCTACCTTGTAGTAAATCTCTTTTTCTGTTGGCAAAGCCTCTTCTTTTATTTGTTTATATTCGTACATATTTATATGTTTGGTTTAATATCTGTGTTATCGTTTATTACTATTTGATTCGGGTCAGTAATTCTTGAGTATTGCGGCTCATAATGAACATGACAAGTGCCTAGACCACCATGTCTGTTTTTTCTTACAATCCATTCCATTTCGTTAAATGTTGTTTTATCGTTTTGGTCTTCCTGATAATAGTACTCCCTATAAAAAAACATCACACTATCTGCATCTTGCTCAATTGCTCCCGATTCTCTCAAATCAGATAACATGGGTCGCTTGTCTGCTCTATCTTCGCATTTTCGACTTAACTGGGCTAAAGCAATTATTGGTAAATCATATTCCTTCGCTATCTTCTTTAAACTTCTGCTAATATGGCTTATTTCTTGCTCTCGGTTGTTAATTTTAATATCGGATTCCATTATCTGCAAGTAATCAATAAAAACAACATCTGGTCGCATTTCTAGACTAATCATTTGTTCAATTGATGCGATTACATCCATCGGTTTTTGACCTCCCCTATCGTCTACCATTATGTTTAGATGGCTTAGAGCTTCAATGTTATTTTGCAATGATTTTTTTAAATCTGCGGAATATGTTTTATAATCTGCGTTGTCTATGCCCAGTTCATTACTTGCATTACGTTTGACTAGCTCACGTTCAGACATTTCCAAAGAACAAATTAAAACGTTTTTTCCTGATTGAGCTACGTTTTTAGCAACACATATCAAAGCATCAGATTTACCCATCGCGGGTCTAGCCGCCCATATGTTCAAAGTACTATTTGCTAAAATTAGTGTTTGGTCTATCTTATTTATGTTTGTTAAAACTCTTTTTAAAGGCTTGTCGCTATCTTCTACAAACTCAGCATAGCTTTCACTTATATGCTTTAAGTTTTTGTGATTAAGGGTAGCGTAATCGCTTAGTTTTCTACTTAATTCAATAGCTATTTTTATATGGTCGGCTTGCTTATCATATAACCTTGCCGAATAACTAGCGGCTAGTTTTATAGATTCTCTAGCTATTCCATACTGCTTTAAATAATTAGCGTAAGTTTCTATATTTGCTGTTGATGCCAGTTTGTTGCTTAACTTAGCTAGGTAAGCTATACCCCCAACACTATCTATAGTATTTGATTCTTGTAGTTTTTTGTTTAAAGTAATTAAATCTATTTGCTCTTTACGTTGTGCCATTTTTTGACACGCTAAAAAAATTAATCTATTCTCATTAAAATAAAAATCCTCAGGAGTTAAAAAAGATACTTTACCATATGCAGTTCTTTCTAAAATTATACCACCTAAAATGTATTCTTCCATCTCTTTTTCGTGTGGGGGAATCATTGCATCCATCATAATAATATATCCTTTCTTTTTATTTCTACTTTAGTGTTAAATGAATTTGGTCTGTCTACCCAAGCAGCTTCGAAACCCTTCCAACTTTTTTCAACTGCAATTATAATACATTCATTAGGTGATAATGAACATAGTTGTATCTGTTTTGAAATTTTGTTAAATGCTATTTGAGTATTAGTCGCTTTGCCGTTTTTTCTTACTTGAAGCCATTGCGCGACAACTTCAGAATCTATCCCAAGTTTGATTAAAGAATTTTTAAAAGAAAATGTATTATTCTTATTTACTCTCTTCTTCTCTTCTCTCTTCTTCTCTTCTCTTATAGCATTGCTTTTGCTATGCATTTGCATTGCACTTGCATTATCCCAACGTTTGCGGGCTGCTTCTGCTCTTAAATTACTTGTTTTTGCAAATTCTCCTAGCTGTTCATCTAAAAAATAAATTACTACAAAATCGTCTTGTACTGCAAAAATTTCTTCTTGCATAAGCAAATCAAATGCATTTGCATTGCCATTGCATAATTTCATTACTGCTAGCTTAAAAGGTAACTCTCCAAGCCTTGCCCAATACATGGAGCATAAATCTAGAAATAATCCTTTATCCTCCCTAGAGCATATTTGTATATTTCCGTTTTCCCATTCACTGGGTTCAAATTTAAAATAGGGTAATTCTTTTGCCATTGTTGTGTTGCTTTGTTTTTATATATAAGGAGGGTACGCATATTAGTTGCAACACGAAATGAGGACTTGTTAAAGTCGCTTTTGTACCCTCCAAAAAGTTATTTAATATCTTATACATTTCGTGTTGCGTTTGCAAATATAGGTTTTTTTATCTATATCCTATTTATTATTTTAGCCATCTCTTTTTCTGCATTTATATCGGTGATATACATATCACTAAATATGTGCAGCTTTTCTTTTAGTTCGCTTCTGTTCATTCCTACGGGTTTCTTTTTACCTATTATCTTTTTTCCGTACATAATAACGTTTAAACCTTCGTGTTTGCCGTATTCGCTGATAAGATTATCTACAGCTAGTTCCGTTATTCGACTTCTTACGCTTTGATATGAAGCGGGTTTAAATCTATAATCGCGCTGAATTAAATCGCAATAATAAAAATAAAATTGCCTTGCCGTCATAGGGCTTTCTAATAAGTTCATTACAATTCTTACACCATCTCTGACAGAAGTAATAGCAAGATGCTGTTTATGGTAATGGTCGATACTTGTTTCTCTTATTGTTTGCATATTATTAATCTAATTTTGTCTTTAAATGGTCTAAAAAACCTTCCATTTTATGGACGTAAAACTCGCTAAAATTATCAAATCCTTCGTTATTTTTTTTATGCAAAAGAAATAAAACGCTTCGTAATCTTTGACTGGGAGTTTTTCCTATTTGTTCGTCTACTTTTATTTCATCTAGTAAAGATTCTTCACTTTTATTAAATGTTTCAGGTTTAATTGCTACATATGCCATTTTATTGTGCATTGCCATCAAAGAACCTACCTTGTCGGGTGTTATTTCGTTAGTGCCTATAATAACCTTTAATGTGTTATCCTTACGGGTGCTAATGCTCTCAATTATTGCGGGTATCATTATCATCTTATCACCCCCTTAATTACTAAACTATCTTTTCTTGGTTTTATTCGCGGCAAATCAAGTTCTTCACCAGTTTCTGAATCTACCGATATTAAACCGCCGTTAGAATTGAGATAAGCACCCTTGTATTTGTCCTCTATTGCCTTTAAATTGTTTTTTGCTACATTCCATTCATCTAAGTGCTTAAAGTCGTAAGAAACGCCCCCATTTCGTTTTTCAAATCTATGTCCCTCAAATTCAAAAGTTTTTTCAGGATATTTGTCTGCTTCATTTATAACAGCTCCTTCTATTTCGCTAAGTACTTCTTTGACAAATTTGTCTAAGTCTTTAACAATGGTATAAACGTGCAGCGGGTTAACTTTTTCGTCAATTACTGACTGACACATTGCGCTTAGTTTTTCTTTAATTTCTTGCATAATTATTTCTTTTTAAAATCTTCTGATTCATCTTCGCCAAATACACCAAGTTCATAAAAGCCAGTCATTTTCAATACAGCTCGACTCATTGCTCTTTTTTCTGCCATTTCCGCAACATACCAAGAATTAGTACTTCCATCCTTAAAGCCTTGCCCTTTTAGAGCAGAACCAAAGGTTTCTACTTTCTTATCGTCTTTCTGTGCGGTTGCTTTAAACACGCAGAAATTAGGTTCACAACGTACTACTTCATAGTTCACGCTAATTTGTTCTACCGCTTGAATTTTATCAATACCTTGACGGGTAATAATTAAATAGTGTTGGTGTTTAAACACATCGTCCTTCGTTAAATTGTACTTTCTGTAAAGTACCGCTATTTTATCTTTATTCATGTTAGTTAATTTTATATCCTTTTTGAATTAATTGAGCTTTTGCTTCTAGTGCTTTTTTGTTTACCTTTATGCAAATCGATAACACTTTGTTGTGTCGTTCATTTAGCTGTGTCATATAGGCTTTAGTATAAAAATCGTCTTGCATTTTTTCGAATAAATGGTCAGCGTATTTAAGTAGGTTTAAATAAAGACTAGAAGCGCGCATATAGTAACTGATTAAATACATATCTTGTCGCGTTTTTCTGCTATAATTTTTTAGCTCTAAAAACTCTTTATTTTCGCGTTCAAATATTTCCTCTAAAGCAAACTGGACTATTTGAATTGTGTAGTTTGTAACAGCTCCTCCTACCCTTAACAGATTAGTTATGGTAGTATCTGTAAGCCCGCCCTTTTTTAGTGCGTGTGTGCGTTTTAAAATAATCGGGTTTAACCCTCTAAACTTTCTTTGTTGAATAGACTTTCTAGCTTCGTCTATATTATTAAAATTATTAATCATTTTTATCTTTCTAAATTTTGATGAATGTATAAAGCCCATTTATTGAAAGAAAGTTTTTTCTTTGGCTCTACGACCTTTAACGCTTTTAATTTAGCCGCTGCGGGCTTATGTATTTTTTCTGATGTCATTGTACCTTAAAACCCCAATTAGAACCTAATCTAATCGGGGCGTTTGCTTTGGTGTTGTTTTTAAATTTCTTTTAAAATGTACGCCACTTGCAACGCAATGTTTATTTTAAAGTAGGGACTTTTAAAGGTTGCAGAATCTGTACCATATTTTTTCTGTCCCTCAATTTTTAATGATTCAATCATTCTTCCTCTTAAATTAATTTTCTGGTGTAAATTTGTCATTGTTTTTGTGCTTATTTCGTTTATCATGCTTCAAAGATAAGATTAAATATTTACAATCCAAACTTTTTGGCAAAAAGATTTAAAAATAAACACAAAAAAAGCCCAATCGTTAGAAAGGGCTTGCATGAAAAAGAAAGATTTAATTGGGGAATCGACCCAATGATGCAAATATAATAAAAAAAAGCCCCTTAGACAATGACATCGGCGGGGCTTAAAAAAGTATTTCGGAAATAACTTTAACTATGCGAATATACGACTATTTAACTAAACACATTATTTTTAACTAACAACGAATGGTAATATTTTGTCCATTCTATGCGGTCTTCTAAACCATTTAACCCGCCATTTATGCGTTTAGTAACCCTAGAAATAGCTGAAATGTTTATTCCTAAATCGCACATTCCCCATATACTATTATCGTCAAAAAATACTTTTCCCGCTAAAAAATAGTATTTCTCTATAACATCGTCAGGAGTATCTAAAATCATAGGGTCATCCAATATCTTTGATAAGCGTGTATAGTTACTTCTTCCAGTAGTTTGTATACCGAAGCCCCCTCTATACTTCCATCCATCTCCCTTCTCAGTGTTGCCTAGCTTGTATCTATTGCTTCTATTAGCATCGTTATAGACAGTGTTAGCTATAGCTTGCTGCATTGCGGGGTGATTCTTATTTCTTCCAAATCTTAAAGCTAACGCTACGTTTTTCCTAAAGAATCTGAAAGTATTTTTTAACCCAATCGTTGAATAATTCATAGACTCGCGCCTAGCCTTAAATCCTCTAGATTCGTGATGTAATTGCCCCATATAATGAGCTAATCTGTATTTATTAGTAATTTTTAATTCGTTTTTTACAAAAGTTAAAACCTCTTTTCCGATAATACCATCAACTTTTAGTCCATTGATTTTCTGATATTCCTTTAAAACATTCATACCGCAATTTAACACTTTTAAAATAAACGCTATTTTGCAATAAAAAAACCCTAGTTCAAAGTTAATCGAACTAGGGCTTTTTGGGTTAGTTAAGTGTTATTTTACTATCCTTACCCATTTTATAGTTTTTGTTCCATTAAAACTTCCTTTTGGCTCGTATGTAATGTTTAGCTTATCTCCAACATTTATTTTAGGAACAATTTTGCAAGGTATGTTTACGGCAAAGTTCGGGTACTTTCCATCATCAAACATTTTTGCTCCAGTTGCGAACTGAACCTCTTCTCTAATTTGCTTGAACCATGAGTTCTCCTCCATTAGGGTACAGCTCACAAGACCATCAGCTTTTGTGACGATAACTGATGGGGAAAAAAAACTAACCTCTTCTTTATTTAATTTACCACGCACTAAAAGAGCTTTTGCTTCAGGATAATAATCCTTTTGACCCATTCTATATTTATAAAGGTTTTTAGCAAATCCCGCAACCTCTTTTACTGAAGTTACTTGTAATTTTGATGTTGTTATTAAATTTTTCATAATGTTTTTTTTACTATAAAATTAAAAGTTCATTCTAAAATCACCCTCTATTGATAAGAATTTTTTATCAAAATCAATCTCTTCCTGAATTTCTAAATATTGTTCTTCAGTTCCTAAAGTTTTAGGTTTAATAAATTGTACTTCATGTGAAATATAAGTGTATCTAACCTCTGCATTACAATAAGATGTAAGCATTTTCGCAAAAACCTCAGATGGATTAGAATTTAAAAGTATATTTTCATCCATTTCTATAACGAATGTTTCACTACCTTTTTTCTTCCAACGAAAATTACCATTGTCGTAATCGTAATTTTCTTCATACTGCGCGTTAACTAAAATTGTTTCTTTTTTTGTTTCTTTCTTAATCATGAAACAAAGGTAAGCATATATTTTATATATACAAGTGTTTTGTAAAAATAATTTGTAAAAAAATTAAAATATGTGAGTAAACCTAGCTATTTGTCCGTTTTCCTTGTGATGTAAAAAACCTTCTATTGCTTTTATTCCGCCTACCCCATACCCCTTTTTATGATGCCACGAATCTGTGCCGCTTGGGCTTCTCAAACTCTCAATTGTGATACCATTCATATCTTTTGACGTTTTATGATGGACATGATGCGTAAAAACGTATCTGTGCTTAGTTTCTGCCCACCATTTAGGGTACTCCACTGCCATTAACAAAGGTAAATCATTCATCTTTGCCCCATCTCCGTGCGTAGTGCCGATAAGGTTAAGACCATATTTAAACCCTTTTCTGTGGGCAATGGAGCAATCAAATGTGATGTTTTTGTTAAGCCTGAACCAACTTTGAATAATATCAGCCAAGAAAAAACCACTTTGGTTATCGTGATTTGAGGGGTTAAAGGTGAAATGCACATCAGCTAAAGGTAACAACATCTCTAAGCAATCGATATAAACTTGCTTTGCTTTTAAAAAGTTTGAGTACCACATTCCATCAGTATCCTGAGGGGTTCCCGCCGTTGTTTGTCGCTTTGGCGAATCTATATGTAAAATGTCATTTCCTCCGATAAAAAGTATCTTGTCTAT
>OCVR010002221.1_pt1 | contig 14749 bp, 10 predicted proteins | sample 1539091 | NCBI WGS metagenome assembly OCVR01 (sample SAMEA3355530, study PRJEB22509) | marine metagenome | biome: marine; feature: coastal ocean; material: water | place: USA | collected 2010-08-07 | depth 16 m | reverse complement strand
CAGTAAAATTCACAGGAACAGTGCAAACTGGCACGGTCAATGTTACTCTAAGACGTGTAAATAACCCTTGGAACGTGGTTGCAAATCCTTATACTTCCTATATTAGTTTAAGTGACTTTCTCTCTGCTAATGCGGCTGTTCTAGATGATAGTAAAGTATATGTACTCGCTTATAACGGTCTTGAAAATGATTCCTATTGGACTTACTACAACACCAACGATGCCGCAGGAGTCTACATTGCACCTGGACAAGGTTTCTACGTTGCGGCCAAATCCGATAACGCAACTCTAACCTTCACCCCAAGCATGAGAACCATTCAAGGTGATGATGACTTTATTGATGGTAGATCAGTATCGGTACAAAACACCATCTATAAATTTAAACTTAACATCAATAGTGGTGATAACAATAGGCATACTAAATTCTATTTCAGAGATACTGAAGCTGTGTCTGAAGATTTTGACAGAGCCTACGACGGAGTTCTCAAAGAAGATGGTGATAACTTTAAATTATACTCCAAACTAATCACTAATAGCGAGACTGAAAAATTAGCTTTTCAAACAGCTCCCATCAGTTCTCTATCTGAAAGCTCCATTGCTATTGGTGTAAACATGACTTCAGGACAACAATTTACCTTTAGCCTAAAAGACGTTGATATCCCTCAAGAAACTCTTGTCTATCTCGAAGATCGTGACAAGGATACCTGGACGCTGCTAAATGACGGTAATTCTTACGTTATCAACACCTCAGAAACTATCTCTGGTAGCGGACGTTTCTTCTTGCATTTTGAACCTAATGATGCCTTGTCAAACAAGGACATAGATCTCAATGAAGTGGGTATTAAAGCTATTCATAACACCAAGCAAATCATCATCTCTGGACAACTAGCTGAAGATACCAACGTCACTATTTATGATATCAATGGAAAAACCATCTTAAAAACAACCATTGATGCTTATAACACTACCAACCGAATTGATGTGAAAAACTTAATCACAGGTATCTATTTAGTGCAATTAAACAACAACTCACAAACTGTCTCCAAACAAATACTTATCAAATAACAACTCTTAGAACAGATAAAATCATTAACCCTTTCATTAAATGAAAGGGTTTTATTTTTAATATCAATTATTAATTGATAAGTTTTTGAGTCTTCAATTTAGAGGTATATAACGTATCCTGCCAAATAATGTGTCCTAGTGAAATCCATGGCTTATTGCGGTTTTTTTGGTACAAATTCTTTTCCCATTCAGTAGGTATTTTTAGTTTTTTAATGTATACATTAAAATGTGCATTGTCTAAATCTACCTTATTTTTTCCACTCCAAAACGCAGTAAAGGTTCTAACATATCGATTTATTCTGACACTATCCAACTTGGTTGTTTTACTTGAATAAAAACTCTTTTTTCTAACTGGATCCTTTTTATAAGCTCCCAAATTGCCGTTTTTTTGTGCCAAAGGCAACCAAAGTTCCTTTTCACTATCTAAATAAGTAATCCCTATCGAGTATAGTTGCACATTATTCAATTCATAGTCATACGCAAAAACACTATGCTCACTTAAACCAATAACACTTCTTGCGAAGTCTTTAATGTGTGTAATTCCTTGAGGCATGCCAATATTCTTAAAGAATTTAGCATCTAACATTTGATGACATTGAAGTAAAACAACAACTATAAAAAAAGACGAAATAATTTTTATTTTCACATCTTTTATTTGACCACTGTTTTGCGAACCTTCAAAACTATTTACGTTAATACATCCAACAACACACAACCTTGCGAAGTTGTAAATACCGTTACCTAAGTACGGAATATACATCAAAATACCAATCAGCGCATAAAACGGCAATCTAACACACACATATCGAATAACTTTCAAAGACTCAGAAATCACACCACTTCTACCTTGAACATAAAAATTAGTTGAATCTTCTAGTTCCATCAAGTTTTTACTACTTGAGTCAAGTAAAATAATTTGAAATGTATGAAAAACGTCAATACTTTTAATGAGTCTAGACAACAAGCTTGCATGAATATAACCTTTAAAAATAAATAATGTAGCAGACTGAGAGTTTTTAAAACTTTTCTTCACATTGTTCCAAAAAGAAAATGGAATTAATAACACATATAGAGACAAATATCCTAGAGCAAATAATGTAAATGGAAAGCAAATTAAAATTCCCAAATGCAGAATGACTCCAAGTAAAAACGCCCATACTCTCCATCGCTTGTGCAGACAGATAAAAATAAAAACAGCTTCAAATAAAAGTGACGTATAAGCCAAAAATTGCATAAAGTATTTATGATTTAAAAAAACAGAAAAATCATATCGTGCAAATTCTACAGGGATACTTAAAAACTTCCATAGGACTAACCCACTTTGCCAATAGTCGGTGGCTATTTTACTAAATATGGAAGGAAAATACACCAACATTAAAGTTACAAAAACAAAGCTGTAATAATTTAGCACTGATACTCCATTGGATGTTTTAGGAATTTCTTTAACTTGTAATTTGGCAATTACCGCATCAAGTGATAACACCTTTCCAATACTTGTAAACATCAATAAAAAGTTTACTGCAACAAACATATCAAGCATGTGGTTGCCAAAATATTTAATAGTCGCAAAAAAAACCAGAGTCAAAACATAATTAATAATCGTTGCTATACGTGTAAACAACCCTAGAATAATACAACCAATGACCGCAAGCCATAAAACCAAAACATATTTAAAATCTATAATTGAGAAACGGATATAAGGAATATCATCAAATATTAAATGCCTGTAGTTAAACAACTCATAGACTTCCCAAAATAAAACAACGCCAATACACATTCGAAAAATAGCCAAACCAGTGGGATCTACTTTTTTGTTATAAAGACGTTCAACTATGTTTAATCCCATTTATACATTTTTATACACAACATTACTCATGATTTGTTAATTTTAAAAAGCAATAAAGTAACACTATCTGTGGGAATTTATTAATTTTATATTAATTTTAACCAATTAAAAGTGATGTTTTGAAAATTACTAAAAAAAATAAGATTTCGCGTAAAGAAGCTCTAAAGACCATGGGCAAATATGCTGCAGTAACTGCAGTTGGCACTTTCATGATTTTAAATCCAAAAAAATCTCATGCTCAAAGTAATCCTGGTGGTACTGACGAAATAGGTAGTACCTAGAATTAAAAATGTTGAACTATTGTAAAACAAAAAATATTGACTTCTGAAATATCAATAAATAATTACAGCGTTGTTTATTTTTTCAACTCAAATTCTTATTTAATACTTGACCCCAAAACATACCCTTATTACAGAAATTTCAAGATCAATTACACAAAAGAGGATTATTTAAAGGCCTTAAGTTTAAATGAGCCTCAGGATGTCTGTGATGCGTTTTTTGAAGTCTTTACAGAGCTTTCTAAAATTAGTAATCTAATAGATCCATATCAATCTGAGAATTTGAATGTTACTACATGCAAGAGCCTTACTGTAACCTATAATAATAGTCTTATTTCTGTTAATTATGATTCTGAGCAAACTCTCAATAAAGTCTTTAGTAAATTCAAGCACCTTGAGACTCAAGAAAACAAGATAGGACAAGTTTTAAATATTTCGCAAACATCTACTGGTTATCAACTGGAAAACTCATTGGGTAAATCATGGCAATGGAATCATAATAATATTCATTTATTTCAAGGTAAATTTACGTTTGAATTATTAAACTGTATCTATAAAAAAACAGCGGATAAATGGCTGGGGACATTCCATGCCTCGACGATTGGAAATGGACAGGAAGCTGTTATGCTTGTTGGTAATTCTGGTAGTGGGAAAAGTACCTTGTCAGCCCTTTTAATGTACGCTGGTTATGATTTAATAGCTGATGATATTACACCAATACATGGCCAAAACAATCACGTTTATGTGCTCCCTGCTGCAATATCCGTAAAAGAAAAATCTTTTGAAATCATTAAACCTTATGAAAAAGATTTTGAAAAATTACCCTCTCAGTATGTCAATGAAGTTAAAGGCTTTCAAAAATTTATTTGTCCCAAACCATTTATAAATCCACATCAATCACACTACCCTTGTCAAAAAATAGTGTTGGTACGATACAGTAGTAACCCTATTAAAACTGCTTTAAAAGACGGAGACATTAAAGTTATTTTAGAAGAGCTCATCTCGGAATCTTGGCTCTCACATGACGAATACCATGCGCAATCATTTTTAAATTGGTTGTCTTCTATATCATTTTATGAACTCCATTATCATCATAATGACGAAGCTATTTCCGTATTTAACAACTTGTTGCCGATCTAAATGACAAGTATTATGCTATTTGACTATATTTACTTAGACGCTAACTATTTTGAACTCCAATACAATTACAAGACATATAACTGCTGTTTTAAACTTTGAAGACACCTCGAATTATATAGAAAAGGAACTTTCAAAATACAGAGATGATGATTGGATGAATCTCGTGAAAATTAGTAGTCATCATTATGTCCTAACAACCCTATATTGTCGCTTAAAACAAAAAGATTTATTGCATGTCTTACCAAATGAACTCGAGAATTATTTGAACAATCTTACAGCCATTAATCGCAATAGAAATAAAACCATAAAAAAACAGATTTTAGTTTTAAGTGATTTATTAAAAAAGTATCAAGTAAATCATGTGTTTGTCAAAGGCGCTGCACTTATATCTGCTAATTATTTTGAGGATATTGGTGAACGCATGATTGGAGATATCGATATTTTAGTTTCAAAAGAACAACTTAAATTAACATCAAAATTACTGACAAAAAAAGAGTACTCAACACGGCCAACAACCTTTGGTGATAAATATATTTTACCCCATCAACTACCAAGATTTGTTCCAACTAATCAAGGGATTGCAGCTGTTGAAATCCATAGACATGTTCTACACCGCTACACAAATCGTTATTTAAATTCAAAACAACTGTTAACAGACAAGAAGGTTTCTGTAAATGGCATACACGTACTTCCAAAATCTCATTTAATTAATCAGGCTATTTTAAATTTTGAAATAAATGATAATGGGTATTTGTTTAATCATTTATCACTTCGTAATGCTTATGATTTTATCTGTCTTACACGAAACTGTTCCTCAAAATCAATCAAGGATTTATCAAAGCAAAGTAAATTTCACAAAAATTTCATTTTGAAAACAGCGTACTGTTTCCAAAACCTGAAAAAGTATAATCTTGATAAAACTGTAATAGTTAAAAGCGTCTTATTCAAAATATCACAAAAAAATCAAGTAGTTTACCGTTCATACCATATCATTGCTAGTTTTATTCATGATTCAAAACACATTTTAAGATTGCTTAAAAGCGTCTATTTATTTTTATTTAATAAAGGTTATCGCCTAGAGGCATGGAAAGACAGAAAAAGAGTCTTCAAACTTGTGAATCAGCAATTATGCAAATAGTTGACAGTAAAATCATAAACGATTACACTCGTTGAGCCATAAAAGTCAAAACAAATAAGATTTTTAAAACTAATTATCTTTATTGTTTTTTGTAGATTCTTGATTTTTTGTTTTTTGTTTTAATGTGCCGTTTTTAGAAATGTTCTCATTCTCTTGTTGCTTTGTTTCTTGATTGTTCTTATTAGGCTGAACTTTTACAGAACTTTTCTTTTTATTTGAGGAAGCTTTTCGAGGTTTTCTTTTGTTACTGCGTTTCTTTTTCTTTGCAATTGGCACCGTGTAGTAGCGATAAATGAGCCCAATATTATATTGATAAAAATCGCCAACATACTTAACCTCATTACGAAAACCCTTGTTTGCAATGGCTTGTACTGACACTCCAAAAAATTGTGACACCCAATAATTAGCACCAAACGTAACGTTAAATGTTAAAGCACCACCTTCAGCGACATAATGATAACCTGCTCCTAAACCGCCATATAGATCCAAATTAGTGTCTTCATTATAGAAAATATATTTATCAAAATAGTACTTACCTGTGACGTTTACAGCAAAAAAGTCAAACAATGGATAAACATAACCGTCACCATCCTCATTTAATCGCTTTAACTCAAAGACATTACTTGTTGTCATTATTGAGAATGACATATCTTCACTAAATCTCCCCTCCAATTCAATGAAATAAGGATTACTAAATTCAAATTGATCAACATCCCAAAATATATTGAATCCGTTGCTATTGTCAATAGCATTAAGGCCTCCACTAAATTTTATATAACTTGGTTCTTGAGCACATAATGCTTGTAAATTGCAAAATAAAATAATAACAAATAAGCCGGGGGATTTCAAGAATCTCATAAATTTCTAAAAGCTATAAATTTAGATACTTTTTTGAATTAAAAAAACAATTGGTGTTTAAATTTTATATCAAAAAGTTTATTGATAGTGCTTGAAAAACTGATAAAAAAAAAGAATATTATCAATCATTTAATCACTTCGAATAAAAAGCAATTACTAGAAAGCTAGTAACAGTATGTTTGGAGTAATTAGGATTTCTGACAGCACATGTTTTGGCCTCAGAACAAATACGTAGACTGTTAATCGTTGGTAGCTAATACTGAGTTTTTCATTTTATCTAAGTTACGATACTCAAATTGAACTCCCTGTGGTAATTTACGTTCAAGATTGGCAAAATCACCTTTCACTTGATTATTATTTAACATCAATACTTTGATGCTTTTTAATTCTGCTAATTCTGATGGCACAATACCATATAGCAAATTATCTGAAAGAATTAACTCCTGTAATCTAGCGAGTTTACCCAGCCCTGAAGGAATTGCACCAAACAATTTATTATCAAACAAACTTAGTTTTTCCAATACGGTTAGGTTTTGAATAGAACTTGGTATTTTACCCGATAGGTCATTGCTGCTTAAATAAATCTCTTTTAAAAGACTCAAATTCCCTATCTCGGCAGGTATAGCACCATTAAGTTGATTATTAAATAATGCTAACTTTTCTAGTTTTGATAAATTACCAATACTAGCTGGCAAGGACCCGTTAATATTATTCATAAACAATTCTAGATTCACTAAGCTCATAAGTTGACCGATTGTTTCAGGTAGCTCTCCTTCTAATTTATTAAAAGCAATATTTAGGATTTCAAGTTGTTTTAAATTTCCAATACTTAAAGGAATAACTCCTGAGATATTATTTCTAAAAAGATTAAGGGTTTGAAGATTATGTAAGTGCCCAATTTCAATGGGTAACGTTCCGCTTAAATTATTAAAACTTAAATCTATGGCCACTACTGAATTATTTTCAATAGTTAATCCCTGCCATGTTGATACATCAGACTCAAGATCCCAACTCTGTGTCCAATAATCACCCTGAGTGGCATTATAAATAGCCAATAAAGCATTCTTCTCTTTTGTTGATATGTGAGCATATGTCATAAGAGAGGTTAGACAAAATAACAATGTAAGTTTTATAGGTTTTAACATAACAGCTGATTTACGGACTTTTTCAGTTGTTAAATATAGCATATATCAGATGAAACTACAATATTTTTCGATGAAGCGCTTAATTGTAAGATTTTATTTACAGTTTTTTGATTATACCTTACTACTGTTCAATATTTTGAGTCTCTATCTGAATTATCACGTTATTTTCAATCTTAAGATCCAACTGGATTGGATTACAACAAACTTCACAGTCTTCAATATACGATTGAGAAGTTTGAGAGGTGTCAATAAGCATTGAAATCGTTTCCCAGCAATATGGACATTGAAAAAAATATTCTGTCACATTCATATTAAAATTCCATATTTAACAACTCTCCACTAATTTGTAACACCAAAATCTCGGCAGTTTTCGCCTGATATTTTGCACGATTTTCACTCAATTGAGCGTTTAACAAGTTTATCTGAGCCTGTCTAAATTCTATAGACGTTGCTCTACCTATTTTAAATTGTTCATTTGTACGATCAAAATTATTTTTTGATGTGATAATATTTGATTCTTGTATGCGGTATATTTCGAGCTTATTTTGATAATCATCCCAGGCATTATTAAAATCTCTCTCAATAGTGAGATTAATTTCATTTTTCTGAAGTTCTTGATTTTCTAAATTGATTTTAGCATTCTTGATTCGAGTCATACTAGAACCTCCATCAAAAAGATTCCATGTCAAGTTTAGTCCTGTAGAGAATCCTGTATTTGTATTTTGAATCGTAAATGCTAAAGGATTGTCGTTGGACGACTCGTTCCAACCGTAAGATCCAGACAAGCCAAGTGTTGGCAAATACGTCGATTTGTTCGCTTTGATGTCATAAGTACTAATATTAATATTCTTATCTATTTGTAGGAGATTGACATTATTAGTTTTTAATTTTGAAAGTAGTATTTCTTTCTTAAGCTGTAATAAAAAAACGACTGTTGTATCAATACTAAATTCTGTTTTCAAGGCGTTCCCCATTACTAAATTCAAATCGCGTTTTGAACTAATAAGACGCTGTTTTGCTGTAATAATATTAATACTATCGTTGTTAATATCTACTTCTGCATTTAAAACTCCTAATTTATTATTTTGCCCAAATTCAAACTGATAATTAGCTCTTATTAAACGTTCTTTCGAAATGTCTAACACTTTGGTTAAAGTTTGTAAATTTTCAGTGTTTTGAGCAACCTCAAAGTATACTGACAACAATTGGGTTATGGTGTTTTCGATGGTTTCCCTAGCTTGTAACTCCGAGAGCTGATAAGCTTCTTTCAAACGCTTGTAATTATAATACCTCCCTAAACCGTCAAAAAGTGTGTAATTTAAATTGACAGATGCATTGTATCGTTTAGTTTCAACACCGTCTGCCGTTCTAGTTTCTCCATTTACTAATTGACCCTCTGTGTTTTGTACATCTAATGTTGCGCCCGCATTTCCCGATAGAGATGGTAAATATCCTGAATTTAAAACATCTGAATTATTTTCAGCAATAATGACGTTGTTATTTGCAGTTTTGATTCCATAATTATTCTCAAGGGCTAAAGCAATTGCTTCAGATTTTTGTAATATTTGTTGCCCTTGCATCTGTAAACAAGCAAATAGGTATACAATACTGCAAATTCTAATAGTTGAGCTCATGCTGTTCTTTTATTACGCGTTCTACTTCTTCCTTTGTGATAGGTCTCCCCAACCACAACCATTTTGCCTGCCGCTTTACCCAATTTCCAAAAGAAAGGAAAATAGGTAATATGATGAGAGTCAATACAGTTGCGAATCCAATACCATAAGCTATGGACACAGCCATTGGAATTAAAAATTGTGCTTGTCTACTTTGCTCAAGAATTAAAGGAGCCAAACCTGCAATAGTAGTTATAGATGTTAAAAAAATAGCTCTAAAACGAGAACGTCCTGCCTCAAATAGTGCGTCATCGTAAGCCATACCTTCTTTGAGATTGTTATTAAATTTTCCAATTAACACCAGACCATCGTTAACCATAATACCAATTAAGGCAATTATTCCTAGCATAGATAATATATTTACAGGGAAATCATGAATCCAGTGGCCCCATGCAACTGCAGGCAAACTAAATGGTATTAATAGTAATAACATGAGAGGCTGGCTGTAACTTCTGAAGGTAAAAGCAATAACAATATAGATTAGTGCTAAAATGGTAAAGCCAACAGCAGCTAATGAGTCCATTAATTTGATACGCTCTCTATTTTGTCCTTCATATGATGGCGTTACTGTTGGATATTTAGAAAGTATTTCAGGCATAATTTCATCTCGTACCTCTGCCATAATATCGGTAGAGCTTGTTTTTTTAGGATTTTTAATGTCGGCCTGGACTTGAATCTCTCTGCGCCCATCTAAATGGTTGATAGCAACATCTCCTCTTTCAATATTATAAGAGGCAACTTCACTCAACGGCACTTTTTGACCTGTTGGTGTGGTAATTCGCATATTATCTAAATTAACTATTGATGAACGATTGTCCCTATCATATCGCACCCATACACGTATTTCATCTTGACCTCTTTGAAAGCGTTGGGCTTGAACTCCAAAAAATGCAGCACGTACTTGAAGCATTACATTTCTTAGGTTCAATCCAAGTGCTTGTGCATTGTCCTTAAGTTGTAAACGTATTTCCTTAATTCCTGCAGGATCATTATCGGTGACATCTTTCAATAATATATTGTCCTGAAGTTGTTGTTTGAGCTCTTTTTTAACCGCCTTGAGTTCTGAAATATTACTTCCCAACAATGAAACAGATACAGGAACACCTCCAAAATTTCCACCACTACCATACACTAAGCTTTCGATCCCTATCATTGGGCCTACAACATCTCTTAGGCGATTTGAGATTAACGTTGTTGTAATTTCGTTTGGACGATTTTCTCCTGGTAGAAGATTAATAGTTAAAGAGGCAGTAGATGATCCAGGTCCAATATTACGAATCATATTTTCAACCAATGGTTTTTCAGGATTTTCACCTAAAAATTCATCACTCACTAAATTGGTCACATCAATTGCATTATCTTCAATAAACGAAATAACACTATCAGTAACTTTTTCATTAGTCCCATTTGGCATTCGCAAGGTAATTCTAACTTGATCACTAGCTATTTGAGGGAAAAACGCCCCTCTAATAATACCTCCCTGAAAACTAGCTAAGGTCAGAATCATAAACACTATAAAAAATGAAAAGGTTAAAATTTTATATTGTAAACCAAATTTCAACAATGGGCTATATAATCTATCCCTTAGCCATCGCATGATAAAATCACCAAATGTATTGATGTACCTTAACTTTGAAAATAGTTTTTGAAATAAAGAGGCAACACCTAATTTTGGTTTATTACTCTGAACTCTTAAAGCCTTGGAATGTGCCAAGTGCGCAGGTAAAATAATCAACGCTTCGACTAAAGAAACTACTAAGGTCAGTATAACTACGACAGAAACCTCTCCAAAAAAATCACCAATTCTACCGTCTAAAAACAAAAATATTCCAAACGCTAGTATCGTCGTGGCAATTGCAGATATAATTGCAGGTAATACTTCCATAACACCGTCAATAGCAGCCTCTTCTGGTGACTTTCCCTTTTCGTATTGCTGGTATATGTTTTCAGCAATGACAATTCCATCATCTACTAAAATACCAATGACAATAATCATTCCGAATAATGAAAGGACATTAATGGTTACATTAAAATAGCTCGCTAACATGAACATTCCAAAAAAAGCAATTGGCAAACCGAAGGCTACCCAAAAAGCTAATCGCGTGTTGAGAAACAAGGATAAAAATACAAGAACCAATAACATTCCTGCAATAGCATTCTTAGTTAGTAATTCAGTACGCTGAACCAAGGTGATTGACAAGTCACTTATAACATCTAAGCGTACATTTTCATATTTTTGATTAAATTCCGAGATGTAATTTTTCACCTTCTCTGCGGACGAGATTAAATCTTCAGTATTGGTGCTAGTAATCGTCACATTTATAGACTGATTACCATTAAAATAATTTGCATTTGGCGTTTCAGAAAACTGATCTCTTACAACAGCAATGTCTCTCAAACGAATGACACGCCCAGTAGGATCAGATCTGATAATGACATTTGATAATTTATCTGCATAATAAGAACGTGCGTTAGCGCGAATGAGGTATTCCTCAGCATTCGTTTTAATGGTTCCACCCGTTGTAATCAAACTAGCCTGGTTGATAGCCTGTGATACCTCAGAAAAGGTTAAATTAAATGCTAATAAATTAGCCTCATTAACAGCAATTTCTATTTCTTCATCAGGATATCCCGTTATATTAATTTGAGAAATTCCCTTTATTCCCCTTAAGTCATTTTCAACTTGTCTCCCTATTTGCTTCAATGTTGCCAGAGGAATATCACTACCACTAATTGCAAAGGTAATAGTTGGCCTTGCTGGCTCTTGCTTTGCCACTACTAAAGGCTCCATATCAACAGGGAATGACGGAACACGGTCTACTGCATTTTTGACCTCAAGAAGCATGAAATCAATATCTTTACCTTTTTCAATTTCTACGTTTATATTACCACTATTTTCTCGAGATGTAGATGTAACCCTTTCAACACCATTCAGACCCTTTAGATTGTCTTCTATTTTTAAAATAATCCCCTCCTCTACTTCTTGCGGTGAAGCACCCGGATAAATAACATTGATACTAATATTTTTTGAGTCTGTGAGGGGAAAAAAAGATGATTTCAAATTTACAGCACCAAAAAATCCAAAAATAATAAAGGCGATGACGACAATATTTACCGCAACACTGTGCTTTATAAAATAACCAATAAGTTTTCTCATATTAATCCTGATTGGTGTTGTTTACATATGGCTTTACTAGCATTCCAGGATAAGCGCCAGGCACTGGCTTGGCAAGTAAAAAAGTCCCATTTGGAACACCTTTAATAACGACTTTATTATCCCCAAAAAAAACGGGTTTAACAGGGTGTGTCAATAACAAGGAATCTTTTACAATAAAGACCTCATTTGTGTCTGATAATAAAGCTCTATCAATCTCAATCACATTTTTCTCTTCCTTAGCACCAAGTTGCGCCTCTAGATACATCCCTTCCTTTAATACGTCATCTTTTACCTCAATAAAAGCACTAATAGTTTGGGAAGAAAGGTCAACGCTACCATTTATTCTTGAAACTGAACCATTGTAAGTTTCTGTTTTCTCCAAATTATTAAGTGTTACTGTTTCTCCAATCTTGAGCAGACTTGCATAATTTCTGCTAACCGCCACTTCCAATTCATAAACGCTATCATCTATATACTCGCCTAGTTTTTGCCCACTTCTAATAAGTGAACCCTCTGTTACAAGCGCTTCGGTTAAAATTCCATTGAAGGGTGCAGAAATAGCGTACTTGTTTAACCGTTGTTCTAAATTCTTCACATTGTAATAACCCGAAATAATACCTCGGCCAGTTATAAAATACTTTTCTTTTTCGGTAGTCAACTCAGGAAGGCTCGGGGTTGTTTTTTTTAAATCTATGTTGTCAATATAGGTTTCCCATTTTTTAAATACATCCGGAAAATCTAATTTCAGATCTGGCATGATTGCTGTCAGGGTATTGTAAAAATTACTCTTTGCTGATTGTACATTTGCATAATATTCTGTGTTGTCGATACGAATAAAAACATCTCCCAAATTATATTTTTGCCCTGCTTTAAACAATCTAGATCCAATTCTAAACACCCCTTGTACCTCTGAAAACAATTCGATGCGCCTTTTGGCCGTAAGACTTCCATTTGCAGGAATAATAATTTTAACATTGCCATTTATTACAGTATCAACAAATACTGTCTTAATTACTTTGGCAGGAATTGGACGTGTTTGTTTTTTACTTTCACTAATATTTTTCCCCAAGTACAGGGCTACCAAAATAAAAACAATTCCAAGTACTGATAGTATGATTTTTCTCATGTCAATTGATGATAATTCTCTAATTGACAAAGTTATTTATAAGAAAGACTAAAGACGTTAATAAAAAGCTAAATTAATAACACTTTTGTTCATAAAAGTTCTTCTAATGACTCTTGAATTAATTCCCATTCTGCCATTAACTTGGTTAAATTATTCTTTTTTCTTTCGTAGATTTCAAAAAACTTTGGATCAGAGACAGTTACATCATAATTGACCGCTAATTCAATATCAATATCCTTAATTTCTTTTTCTAATTGACTAATTTCAGACTCTACTTTACTCAGCTTATTGTTGAGAGATTTTAATTTTTTCTGATTTTTATATGATTGCTTATTATCCGATTTTGTCTCGGTTTTTTTATGAACTTCCCGTTTCTCAGCCTCACGAAGATTCTCAAGATTGCGTTGCTCTAGAAAGAAATCTATATCCCCCAGATATTCTTTGATGCGTTGATCTTTGAATTCGTAAATTTTATTATTTAACCCTTGTAAAAAATCTCGATCATGAGATACTAGTATTAAGGTTCCTGAAAATTTCATCAAAGCATCTTTAAGGACATTTTTTGATGTAATATCTAAATGATTTGTAGGTTCATCCATGACGAGTACATTTAGAGGTTGCAATAATAATTTTGCAAGTGCTAAGCGATTGCGTTCTCCTCCCGACAGCACCCTGACATATTTATCGACCTCTTCTCCCCTAAACAAAAAAGAACCTAATATATCTCTTACTTTTGATCGGTTTGTTTCATTTGCAGCATCAATCATTGTATCTAAAACCGTTTTACTCCCATCTAAGTATTCAGCTTGATTTTGTGCGAAATAACCAATTTGAACATTGTGACCTAGTTTGATGTATCCGTCATGACTTAAATCTCCAACAATGATCTTTGCTAAGGTCGATTTTCCTTGACCATTTTGACCAACAAATGCGATTTTACTATTTCGTTCAACTTGAAGATTTACATTATTTAACACTTGAAGTTCGTCATAGTGTTTTGAAACATTTTGAATATCTATAACAACTTTTCCTGGCACGACAGATACTGGAAAATTCACAGACATTACGCTGTTATCATCCTGATCTACCTCAATCCTATCAATTTTATCTAATTTTTTAATCAATGACTGCGCCATCGTAGCTTTCGATGCCTTTGCACGAAACTTTTCTATTAATTTTTCTGTTTGCTCAATTTGTTTTTGCTGATTTTTTTGTGACGCTAATTGCAAGGTTTTCAGTTCAGCACGCAATACAAGATACTCGGTGTAAGGTTTTGGATAATCATAAATTTTTCCAAGTGAAATTTCAATTGTTCTATTGGTTA
>OCVR010002219.1_pt1 | contig 14762 bp, 10 predicted proteins | sample 1539091 | NCBI WGS metagenome assembly OCVR01 (sample SAMEA3355530, study PRJEB22509) | marine metagenome | biome: marine; feature: coastal ocean; material: water | place: USA | collected 2010-08-07 | depth 16 m | reverse complement strand
TCGGACCCCATAAACGTCACTGCCGGAGGGCTACTAACTGTTTGCTCGTCTGACACTTTTTGCTCCCGCCACTTACTAAACAACAACGCAACACACTATACCCATTCACTATTCAAGGAACATCAATACTCTGGCTGCCTAATTTGGGCTTGACCGTTTATTTTTACATCGAGTCAGCGATACCCTATATTTTGCTATTGCGTCGCATCAGCGTGAGATTAGGTTTGCCCCGCGGCGCCTAGATATTTGGCTTAGCCGATCATTGGAAAATTTGCCTTAACCCCTAGAGCAGGAAGAGTACATTCCTATGGACAATGCATGAGACTGATATTCACCACTTTTTTAGTTCTACTGCACTGCTTGCCATTGCAACCTGCCACAGCCCAACCTAACCGAGAGCCTATGTCACCCACACAGGACTTTGCCCTAATTCGTGGGTTGGTTATCGCAGGCACGCCAGAATATGATGGCGCCTCGGCATTTTTTGTCCAGAACGGGCGCTTCACTGCGGTCGGTGAGGATGCCGAAATTCTGGCTCTCACAAGCCCCGAAACACATATAATCGACGCCGAAGGCAAATTGATTCTTCCGGGGTTTATCGACGGTCACACGCACCTGATGATGGGCAAAAATCTATTGCTAGGCGTCAATCTGACCGGGTTAGCCTCTAAAGCAGAGTGGCTGGAGCTCATAAAACATAAGGTGGCGAACCTACCCGAGGCAGCGTGGTTAATTGGCGGCAACTGGGACCATACTCTGGGCGACGGCATACTACCAACGAAGGAAGAGCTAGACTCGGTAACTGGCGACCATCCCGCCATACTCTGGGACATCGATCATCATAGCGCCTGGGCAAACACTGCGGCATTGCGCGCTGCAAATATCAACGCTGAAACGATTCCCCCGCCTGGAGGAAAGATAGAGCTCAATGCCCAGGGCCAACCCAGCGGAATTTTATTGGAAGGCGCCGGGTTTTTAGTAGAGGCATCGATGCCAAAAGAGTCAGAGGAGCGCCAAAAACAAGGGCTTTTAGCCGCAATGAAGGTCGCAAACTCTCATGGAATTACCACCGTGCATGACATGAGTGGTTTTCCTAGCGAACAGAACATTAACCTTTCTTTTGCTGAACTTGCAGCAACTGGGCGATCAACAGTGAGAGTTTGGGAGGGCCTGCTGCTACCCACTGACCCAGGTGATCTCGTAGCTGCAGCGCAAAATCGAGATCACTATAAGAAACGCTTAAGAGAAACCAATATTGAACTAAAAAAAGGGCCTCTATTTGAATTGGGTTACGTGAAATATGTGATGGACGGCGTGCTCTCCACTCGCACGGCTTTACTCTCAGAGACATACAGCGACGTGCCCACCAATACCAGCCCGTTCATGTCAATTGAGGCACTGTCCCAGCTCACGCGACAGGCCAATGAAGCCGGATTTTCGGTGGCGACTCATGCGGTAGGGGACGCGGCGGTGAGTCGCGTCCTTGATGCTTACGCCAAGGCGGGTACAAAACCTACAAACCCGAATCGTATCGAGCACATCGAATTAATTAACGCTAAAGACATACCAAGACTAGAAGCTCTAAACGTTGTGGCCTCTATGCAACCGTATCATCTTGCGTGCTGTGGTGAAAAATATGTTCGGGCTAGGGTGGGCGCAGATCGAATCCACCAAAGCTATCGCTGGAAAACTTTGCTTCACCACAATGTTGATTTAGTGCTGGGCAGCGACTGGCCAACCTCTCCTTTTAGTCCTATTGAGCAGATCAATGCAGCGACGGAACGCAACTCCAGTGATCAAAAATCTCCAACACCATACTGGCCCTATGCCGAGGAAGCATTAACCCTCAGCGATGCCATCTACGCTTATACGAGCGCAAATGCTGCTATTACCGACTGGGGCGGGGATATAGGCAGTATAGAGCCGGTGAAGTGGGCAGATTTTGTCATCCTCGACGGAGCAACAGCTAATGAGCCACTCACCTCACTAGAGCAGGTGCGGGTTTTTGCAACCTATCTAGCTGGGGATCGCGTCTATCAGCGAGCGTCTAGCGTTGATGCGCCCCTTAAAAACTGAACCCGCGACACCAAACCAGAGGAGGCTTCGCAAAGCTAGAAGTTAGGTTATTAGAAAAAGACATGTCAATTTTTTATCGACAAACCTAACGCCGCAAGGGCCTCAGGGGGCAACAACTCCGCAAAGGGTTCAGTAGCCCAATCCGCTGAGGCATCACAACAAAAGTGTACTTTTGCGTTTACATGCTGAAATCGCCAAACTCCACCGTCTTTAACGTACTCCTCCCTATACTCTCCGACGGCCAAATAGGCTCGATCTCTTTCAGGATGTATCGTTGTCATATATTGAATTAAGCGCCATTGGCCAGTAGCTTTATCACCTTCTACATGAATGATTGGATTCATCACCAGATGCTGGTTTAAGCGAAGATAAGGCCAAAGGTCTTGATACATTTTGGCAATCGCGGGGCGACCTTTGAAAACTCCATCCTCACCCTCGTCAAGAACAGCGTTTTCAGTAAAAAGATTGGCAAACTCTTCGGAATGCCGCCCACTATCGGCATAGTGGCAGTAGTAAGCCTTTAAACGTTTGATGGCCTCAATATTCTGTAATTCCTCGACGTCAGGCACTGTTCCAGCTGAAATCATTTTGGCGACTCCGTGGTCATCACATTGAGTGGGGCGAGTTGTGAGAAGTAATGGGGCATATCGCGTTCCATCGCAGCCGCAATCGAGATCAAATCGCTCTCACCGCACCAGGGGGCGTAAAACTGCACACCTAGTGGGCAGCTATTTCTGTCGAGTCCCGCTGGCAAGCTAATCGCTGGCAAGCCTGCATCATTGGCTGGCAGTGTGTAACGGCATAAATCCAGACTGTGGTCGAAAAATTCGTCAAAGGGCGCTGGACTCGATAGCGCATAGCGACTTTCCACCTTCGAACAGATATCACCCAGCGTGGGGGTCAGCAAAAGATCAAATCCCTGCCGCCAAAACTCGCTCCATTGCAAGGTTGTCGTCGCGTTCGTTTCTATTGCCTCCAAAAAGTCACCCAGCGAAAGTTTTTTGGCCGCCTCGATCAACTGTAACGTTTGGTTACTGGTATTTTTGGTAGTCAGGGTCACGCCGCAGGCGGCGGCCATTTCTGGTATCCAGCGCCCTAACGGAGCAACCCAGTTGGCAATTTTGAATGACGCGTAAACCTGCTCAAAATCGCAAATCTGTTGCTCTTCAACCCAGACCACTTCATGACCTTTATTCGCCAGCCAGTCAGCAACAACTAGTACAGCATCTCGCCCATCGCTGGGCATGTTGTCGGATCTTGACCAGTTGCTGACCGATACTGCAATGCGTAGTTTCCGATGGCTGGCCACCAAACTCGGGGAAAGTAATGATGGTTCCCGATACGGCATAAATCCAATGCCCATATCCCGACGACAGAGTAATTCATGAACCCGCGCTGTATCTCTTACAGTGCGCGTCACAATGCCCTCAGACGCCGATGGAATTGTCGCCTCATTTGCTCCGGTAGGCAGTGGCAGTCGACCCCGCGTAGTTTTTAGTCCAATCAAACCCGTCCATGCCGCCGGTAAGCGAATAGAACCCGCGCCATCTGACGCACTACACACAGCTAAAGCGCCAGCAGCAACCAGCGCGGCAGAGCCACCCGAAGACCCACCAGACGATCGAGTCAAATCCCAGGGGTTTCGAGTTATGCCAAAACCAATGGTCTCCGTAACTCCTGCCATACCGTCTTCAGGGGTTGTTGTACGTCCTATCAGATTAAAGCCAGCGGACTTAAAATTTGCCGTTAAGGGGTCGTCCTCCTCGGCGACACACCCGTTTAACCAACCATATCCGGCCTCCTGCGCTCGACCTTTCATTTTCGAACCCAGATCCTTCAGCATCATCGGAACCCCCATAAACGGCCCCTCATTAAGCTGAGGTTCGACGATCGCATCCTCAAATAGCTCAACGACCGCATTAATAGCAGGGTTTACCTTGCCCACAGCGGCACGAGCCTGGTAGGCAAGCTCCCGAGCCGATACATCACCGGACGCTAGCAGATCTGCGAGGCCAGTCGCATCTAAACCGGCATATTCCTTCCATGAAAGTGCCATCTTTATGGTCATTGCCTGCTCTCCCTCAAAAAGTCCGGCAGTTGATCCCGGGCAAATACTTCATCTACGGTTTCAGGGCGCTTAGCCCAACCAGCTTGCTCGCCACGAACTAGAACAGTCCCTGGGCGAGGCAGGGAGTTGAAGTTAGCCGACATAGGTTCGATGTAGGCACCGGTATTCAGCAGTGCAACAATATCGCCGACCTCAAGTGAGGGGGTCGCAACCTGTTGAAATAAGATCTCAGCATTGCAGCTCATGCCCACGAGGTCATAGCAGTCATTTTTTGGGGCACCAGCTTTACCGGCGATCATAAAATCAAAGGGCGGAGTGTCGTTAAGCCCCCCAACCCCTAGAAAAACTTCTGAAGTATCCATTTCTGCCCACTTACGAGGGCGGTGAACAGTTTCTTCTTTGACATTTTTTACAGCCGCCAGGTGAATTCCTGAGTCCGTATGCAAACCCCGACCTGGCTCGAGTTCCAATGTAATGCCCTCCGGGTCAAAGCCATGCGCTATCAACTCATCTTCCAAAGTCGTAGCAATCACGGCGGCGAACCCTTCTAAGGAAGCGCCCTCGTAGCCTTGCACGGCGACATCGGTATCCCGATCAGACTCGCTGGGAAAGCCCCCACCGAGATCAATTTCTAAAGGACTCCAGCCAGACATTTGGCCTCTTATCTGAGCGATGATTTCCACACAGTGCCGGGTCCATGCCTCCCATACTTGGGGGAATTTGCTGTGACGCCCCATGTGGGCATGAACCCCCACTAAGTCTATGCACTCAGACTTGACAACCTGCGACACCAGCGTTGTCAGCTCCGATGTCGGCACACCGTATTTGATAATCTGAGTTAATTCTCTTATCTCTGCGCCAGGCAGAAAATCTGACTCCAGTGTTAAATCCTTCAGGAAGGGCTTAACGCGAACCATCACCCTTGCGCGACAACCTAAAGCCTTGGCTGCCTGTTCGCATAACAGCAGTTCGCGCGTACTGTCGACTACGACTCTGGCACCTAGGTCGACCGCACGATGAATCATATCGCGGTCTTTTACCGACCCATTAACCGAGATCATCTCAGGGGGCACACCACCCCTAATCGCGCCCTCAAGCTCACTGGGACCAAAAATATCGCAGCCACTGCCTTCCTCGCTTAGCATATTGCGAAGCGCCAGCAGCGGAGCCGCTTTAAACGCGCACATAATACGAATCGGGCCCTTTTTCCAATGGTTTGAAAGCGTCTCTTTGTAGCGCCGCAGATTCTCACGAACATGAGTTTCAGATACTACAAAGATCGGCGTTCCGAACCGTTTAGCAAGCTCCACCACATCACATTCTTCAATGAAGAGCCTAGGGCCTCTGGTGCTTAAACTGCGATTAACTCCATTAATGGATTCCGCACTCTCTTTCTCGTCGCCTATCACGCACACCACCCCCCAAAAGATCTCAATATTTTTCTAGATAAATCTCGAATATCTGGATAATAAGCCCATTTAAAGCAAAATACCCCCTTTTAACTCAAATATTTTCGAGTTATAGTCTGATTCAGGCTCCCAATGCCGCAATACAGATATGAACGCCTGTACCTCTTTAAGGGCATTCCTTAGTTAGTCGTTGCGGGGGCACTCTGCAATAACAAAAATGGTATACAAGGGAGCCCCCTATGAAGCTATATAAAAAACCTGTTGCAGTCGCAGTCGCATTGGCGAGCGCAACCTGTGTCCAGACAACGCTTGCCCAAGAATCAGCCCTCGCCTTGGAAGAAGTAGTGGTCACGGCGACGCGGCGAAGCCAGAGTCTTATTGAAGTTCCCTACAATATTTCGGCGCTCAGTGCAGAAGAATTGGCTAAGGCGGGTGTCACAAACCTCTCCGGCGTTATGAATAGCGTCGCAGGTATTGTGTTCTCCGACCAAGGCCCCCGTGGTAACGCCGTTAACAATGGCATTGTTATGCGCGGGCTGAACATTCGCGCCCAAGCTACCAACGGTATTTTCAGCAACCTAGCCGTGCCGACGGTATCGACCTACATCGACAACACGCCAGCATTTTTTAACCTACAGCTCGTAGACTTAAATCGAGTGGAAGTCTTACGGGGGCCACAAGGCACGCTTTATGGCTCAGGCTCTCTTGCAGGAACAGTGCGCTTCATACACAACAAGCCCACTACCGAAGCAATTGAAGGCTATGTCTCAGGAGGAACAGAGTGGCTGGGCGAGTCCTCCGATGAAACCTATCAGGTAGAAGGCGCGATCAACATTCCTCTGGGTGAAAACTCAGCGCTTCGAATCGCAGGCGCCTACGAAGACCGTGGCGGCGTTATCGACTATACCTCGATCTATCAGCGCCAAGGTGGAAAAACCGTACTTCAGGACCCTAACGATATCTTGCGCAGTCCCGCCGCGACCGAAGTGATCAAAGATGGCGATACCGCCAAGAGCTACAGTCTTCGTGCCAGCCTCCTATGGGAACCGACTGATAATCTCAGCGCTCAATTAAACTTGCACCATCAAAACGTAGATGCTGATGGCGAGAACTATCGTGAGCTCGAATCCGAAACTTATGAGTCTTTCGATGCATCGAGAAGCACTTTTGAGCAGGAGGTCGACCTTGTCAGCCTAGAAGTTGAAGCCGACTTGGGCTTTGCAACACTGACCTCTAGTACTGCCTACACAAAAAGCGAGATCGACACGGTGCGCGACTTAGGTTACCTGCCCACCTACTTAGATTCGGTCCCGCTTTATTACTTGTTTGGCGTCGGGTCAGCAACGCGTCCGGGCTGCGGCTTTTATGGATGCTATCCCAGAGCTAATTTATTTCCAGCTAGAGAGCCGCAGGATCGCGACGACTTCACCCAGGAATTCAGATTAGCCTCCAACGGTGATAACAACAAAATTGACTGGCTCGTTGGCGCCTACTACAACGATCAGGAAACCGACTTAGTCTCTGACGAGGAAATACCGGGGTACGCTGAATGGGCTTCTCTCGATGGCTCCGCAGATGGCCCTATCTCAGCTTTCTACGATGCTGACATTAATCTCCCGCCCGGCTACAACTTTGCCAACAGCTGGCTGAATCCGCTTCTGTACGCGTTGACGCCCCAGCCTGGCATCCCTCAGCTCTACATCGCGAGACAGTCAGAGTTTAAGGACATGGCCGTTTACGGAGAAGTGACCTTTAATATCACTGACAACTGGCAGGTTACTGGGGGGGCTCGCTACTTTGACCAGGAATACGAAATCGCACTGCAACAGATATTTACCAATTGTGGCGCTGCTTGCACTACCGCAGACCAAGCATTCATGGACCAACTGGGCGCCGAGCTGGGTTACGACCTAAATGCACTGTGGGGCGTTTCTGGTAGCGACAATCAGCAGGACGAATCGGACCTCATCTTTAAACTGAACACCTCCTACCAATTTGGGGAGCAAAATCTTTACTTTACATGGGCTGAGGGCTTTAGGCATGGCGGAGCCAATGCATTACCCGTTGGTTTCGACATCATTACCCAAGAGCTCATAAGCTACGACGCCGATGAAACACAAAACTGGGAATTGGGCTTAAAAGGCTACCTAATGGACGGCCAACTGCAGTACTCGGCAACAGGCTTCTATACTCAATGGGACAAATCGCAGATTGAGGCCTTTGTCAGTATTGCCGCGCTCCCTGCTGTTATCAACGCTGCCGAGTCTGAGAGCAAAGGTCTAGAGCTGTCACTCACTGGAAACCTTACTGAAAGATTGTCCTTCTTCGTTGGGTATGTCTATACAGATGCAGAATTGACCGAGGGTTTCTCAGCCGCGGCTGGAACCGTTAACGGTATCGCAGGCTCCCCTCTACCCAACATCTCAAAGCACATGGCGAACTTCTCCGTTGACTACCAGATCCCAGCACTTATTGGCGGCTTCGATCTATTGCTCCACGGCGACGGGCGCTACCGTAGTGATGCGAGAAACGATCTCACAGGTGGTTTCAACGATTACCAACTTGATTCGTTCAGCATTTGGAATGCGAGCATAAATCTTGTTGGCGAGGAATGGACGCTCAGCGCATTCGCCAACAATCTCACGGATGAAACGCAAGCCGTCACTACAGTAGCCGTTCAAGCTGGAACCAACTACGAAGCTGCCGAGCGGCCCCGAAGTCTCGGCATTAGAGTGCGCTACGAGTTCTGAGAACCTCTTGAAATAGGAGGGGTTGCCACACCTGTGGGCCCCTTCTGATTCTAGTGGACGTAGCAATATGCTATAGGTAACGGCATGTCATTCCACACACCGGACAGATAATAATGAATCATGACAATCTGTCGGCTGTTTTTTCCCAAGGCCAGAGCGCACTTCGGCAGAACAACCATTCCCTCGCGGAACAATCTGCCTTAAAACTCCTACAAGCCAACAGTGAAGAGCCACGTTTCGTGTCCTTTGCTGGGCAAGTTTATCTAGCCATGGAGAACTGGCAAAAAGCCGAGCGCTGTTATCGCCGGGCCCATGATTTGGTTCCCGACCATCTGCCGTTTCTTGTTACTCTGGCTGAAATTTTGTGCCGACTACGCGGCAGAACAGATGAAGCAATGAGCTGTGCAGAAAAGGTTTTAGCAACTCAACCAACTGACGCTAGGATCCTTATGTCAATGGGCTCGGTTTTCAGCCAGACCGAGCACTATGAGCGTGCCTATCAGCTGTTTCTCGACGGCCTCAAACTAGAACCTGATAATTCAGAGCTCTGCTATATGGCTGCGACCAATGCCCGTTTTTTAGGCCGGCTACAGGAGGCTGAGACTCATGCTGATCGCTGCGTAACTTTGGATCCCGATAATTATGAGGGGTTGTTTCTGCGTTCAGATGTGCGCAAACAAACGCTCGAAAATAATCACATACAGCAACTTGAGGCCCGTATTGCCGCCGGTATAGCGGGGAGAGAAAACCAATTTCACCACCACTTCACACTGGCTAAGGAGTACGAAGATCTAAAGGAATACCGGAAATCATTTGCCGTATTGCAAAAAGGTGCAGCAATTCGCCGAAGCGGCATGGCCTATAAAGTTGAGCACGATGTCGAAGTGATGGAGATGCTTAAAGACACCTTCAGCGCCGAGTTTTTTAGTCAAAAACATCCGCCCGGCAGCAATAAAAGCGGACCCATTTTCATCATGGGAATGCCACGCACGGGCACGACTCTACTCGAGCGAGTTATTGCCAGCCACGGCGAGGTAACCGCTGCCGGTGAACTTAATGAACTCAGCCTGATGATCAGCCATATCGTGAAGAGCCTTGCTGGAAATCCAAAGCTCAGCAAACTGGACTTAGTAAAGGGCTCGAGTCAGCTGGATTTTTTAAAACTGGGTGAAACCTATCTACACGCCACCCAAAAATATGCCCAGGGCAACCCCTATTGGATTGATAAAATGCCCATCAATTTTTTGTACTGCGGCTTGATCAGCCTTGCGATGCCCCATGCAAAAATGATCAATTTAGTTCGCCACCCCATGGATACCTGCTACTCGAACTTTAAAATGCTTTTCAATGCCGGGGCTCCCTACTCTTATTCTTTGGACGATCTGGGCCACTACTATGTAGCCTACTACCACCTGATGCAGCATTGGCATAACGCACTTCCCCAGAAAATTCATCAAGTCGAATATGAAGCCCTCACCGAAGACCTTGAAAGAGTGGCAAGACAGACTTTAGATTTTTGTGATTTAACCTGGAGTGCCGATGTACTCGAATTTCACAAAAATTCGGCGGCATCAACTACCGCAAGCGCAGCGCAGGTCAGACAACCTCTCTATAAATCTTCGGTAGCGCGATGGCGCCACTATGAACAAGAACTCACGCCGTTACGCCGCATTCTTGAGGAAGGTGGCGTACCCGTAAACTAAATAAAAAATAGAAGTCTACTGAGGAAAAATAGAGCATGAGTGATTTTTATGAACGCAATTCGACGCTCTCAAATAGCCTACACAACCCAATGAAACAAGCTCGATTCACGGGCATTCCCACTTTTATGCGCACGCCTTTGATCACAGATCTGTCAGACGTTGACATTGCATTGGTTGGAGTTCCTTATGACGGCGCAGTCACTAATCGACCGGGCGCCCGTCACGGACCGCAGGCTATCAGGACCGCCTCAACACTGATGCGCTCGATTCATCACGTCCATAAATTTAGCCCTTATGATTTGTGTCGCATCGGCGACTTAGGCGATATCGAGCTCTCGCGCATGTACGAACACGAACATGTTGTCAGGGAAATCGAGCTTCAGTATCAACGTCTTGTCGATGCAAATGTGATGCCTCTGAGCGTCGGTGGAGACCACTCAGTTACCTACCCTATTCTAAAAGCTTTGGGTTCCGAGTGTCCTGTGGCACTTATTCATATAGATGCTCACACCGATACTTGGGATGAATTTTCCGGATCTAAATTTATGCATGGAACTCCTTTTCGCCGAGCTTGCGAAGACGGACTTATTGACCCAATGCGCACTATTCAGATTGGCATCCGTGGTGCGCAAGAGACTACTGAAGGTTGGGACTACTCACTTGAGCAAGGTATGCGCGTCGTCTTCATGGAAGAGTTCACCAAGCTGGGAGTCAAGCAGATCATCAGTGAGGCACGGAGAATCGTTGGAGAGCACCCAACCTACATATCATTTGATGTCGATGGGCTCGATCCGGTATATGCGCCCGGCACAGGCACCCCAGAAGTTGGCGGCCTAACCACCATAGAGGCTATGGAGCTTTTGCGTGGCCTGCGCGGATTGAATCTGATTGGTGGTGACGTAGTTGAAGTCGCACCGCCTTTTGACCCAAGTGGCAACACGGCCCTTGTGGGTGCCACCTTAATGTATGAGATCTTATGTTTGCTGGCTGAGGTAAAAGCCAAATCTGCCTGATACATTTGTTGAGTCGCGTCAGCACCCAGCACTTTAAGTTTCTTCGCCGGACAATTCATGTAACGTCTGGTCAAGCGCCGCAATGAGCAAATCACATTGCTTCTCAGTAATAACAAGCGGAGGTCTGATTTTAATCACATTTCCAAAACGACCGCTCAACCCAAGCAGGACACCATGCGCGCGCATTCGGTCTGGGATTTCCCTGGCGATTTTGTCGGCCGGCTCGAGGGTATCTCCGTTAGTGACCAACTCCACACCATAAAAAAGCCCTCGTCCACGAATGTCACCAATGACTGGGTGTCTCTTAGCCAACTCATGCAATTCAGATTTCAGATAAGCACCGACCCGCTGCGTATGTTCGAGTATTTTTTCGTTGTAAACCACTTCCAGCACGGCTTTCCCTACCGCTGCTGAGACTGGATTGCCACCAAAGGTATTAAAGTACAACGCTTTCTCAGCAAATTTTTCGGAAATCGCCTGAGTCGTAATAACTACCGCAATGGGGTGTCCGTTACCCATGGGCTTACCCAAAGTGACAATATCGGGCACCAAGTCGTAATTTTGGAACCCCCAAAATGCCCCCGTTCGACACAAGCCTGCCTGAACTTCGTCGGCGATAAACAAACCACCCCGTTGGTGTACGGCTTTTTGAACCCGGCTGAAGTAATCGATTGGCGCATCAAGTGTGCCCTGAGTATCAAAAGCTGTATCACAGAGAAATGCAGCAACACCGTGACCTTGCTTGTTCAATGTCTCGCAGGCATCGGTAACCAACGCTGCATAATGTTGACCGGCGTCATCACCCCGATGAGTTCCTCGGTATATATTAGGTGGCTCCACAGAATGGACGTAAGCTGGTGGGGATGGGTTAAGGGTTGTAGAAAGTTCATCGACTAGGGTGGAACAACCATGGTAACTATTCTCTAGCACTACCAACCCCTGATGCTCCGTATAAGCGCGCGCCATTCGCACCGCGAGATCGTTAGCTTCAGTACCCGTGCAGACAAAGTGACAGACATTTAATGCGCCGGGCATTTTCTCCACCAAAAGCTCAGCATATTCAACAAGCGTAGGATGGAGGTAGCGGGTGTGAGTATTGAGGGTTGCCGCCTGTGAAGTGAGGGCTTTCACGACCTTTGGATGACAATGTCCAACAGAAGCCACGTTGTTATAGCAATCAAGATAACGCCGCTTATTGTCGTCAAATAACCAAGCTCCTTCACCTCTTACGATGGTTATGGGATCACTATAAAACAAGTATTGACTACCCACCCGAGCCAATCGGCGTGAGAGCAGGTTCGAATGTGGTTTTACAACTTTAGAATTTTTGCTGAATGCCGCAGAAAGTTGTGCTGGACGATTGGGCATGGAACCGCTCCCCTAAAAAATTTGTAGATGCGAAATCCAAGACCCTAATAGGTGTCAGTCAAGCTAGGGTTGGGTGTATTCCTTCGCGTAAGAACACTGGGAAAATAAGTGAGTAGGTAGGCTTTTGATGCTCGACCAGCCTCGATACTCATATGCTCTGTAATCTCTTCATTACGCAGCACTGAAAGGGTGAAAAAGAGATCGATGATTTCTACAACGTGAAAAAAAATTTCATTGGCGCGAGGGATCTCTGGAAGATAAAAATGATCATTTATTGCGTCAATCAAGATTTGACCAATCACTTCATCGTTTAAGCGATCCGACAACTTAATATCGGCAGGAGCTCGTGCCCCAATAATTAACTGTCTGTAAGCGCCACTAGCTTTGTAGAAACGATTTGCTCGATCAATGGATTCATCAATGATGCTCAACCAGCCATCTTCCGCGGCTACCTGATGAGGCTTTGATAGCTCGGCATCCAACTCATCAGAGAAGCGCTCCCCCAATGCTTGGTACACCGCCGTAACATTGGGGAAAAAGTGATACGCAGAACCTGTAGGGATGCCAGCATTTGCGGCAATGTCAGCCAAAGAAAGCGCATCCATTGTATGGGATTCGAGTAATAATCTAGCCGATTCAATCAGTCGCTGTCGGCGCTCCCGCCCACGCGCCTGAGTTGCTGACTTAGCTTTTTCTACAGTTTTCATTACAAATAAGCTTCCACAACTTAACGGTTTTAAAACTCATTAACTCGAATAAATTTGAAGTTTTAAATTTTATGCCTCATAATATAGCAAATAAACAAATAAAAACCCAAATTAATTCGAGTTAAAAGCTATTGAGCGGCCCTCTCATAACTTACCGAGGTGGCTCCAATGCCTCAGGGTGTAGAGCTCGAAAATCGACTAGCCCCGTGAGGATCATCTATCACCATGATTGAATCTGCAAACAGCTTATCGCCGCAACCATTCGAGTTTAATGCCCTCAGCGACGTGTTTATTAAGGACCCCCTGCCCTTTATGACAAAAGGTTTGTCAGAGCACCCAGTCGTGAAACATGAAGGCACCCTCGACCCGGTGTACAGCATATTTCGTTACGAAGATGTAAAGCGCGTGCTGCTTGACTGGGAGACGTTCTCAAGCGAGCCCATTAATACTGATCTTGATGCCCTTAACCTGGGCCGAGCCACCGAAAATTTTATTTTGATGAACCCACCACGTCACACACGGCTTCGTGGCTTGGCCCAACAGGGATTTTTCCCCAAGGTCATCAAGAAATTTCTACCGCGAGCCGAAAAAATTGCCAAAGACCGCTTCCAATATGCTCTGGGGATGGATGAGTTTGATCTGGTTAATGATGTCTCATCACAAATAACTATAGGTATGATTACGGGCATATTAGGCTTGCCGACTGATGACTGGTCTATGGTGCGCGATTGGACGAATACCATGCAACGCAACACGATGGCGTCGTTCTGGCTTACTGAATGGGACGTCGAGAGGGCTGACAACGTGGTTAGAGTCACGCAGGAGATGGCTGACTACTTTCATGATCATCTAAAATTCTTACGTAAAAACCCAAAAGACGACAATATCCTGTCAACGTTAATGACAACTGAGCTCGACGGCGAGCGCTTTAGTGACGAAGAAATTGAATCCACTGCAATGCTGTTATTACTGGCAGGGAATGAAACCACCACGAACCTGATCACAAATTTTATTCGATGCATGGTTCGTTACCCATCTCAATTTGATCTACTCAAGAATAACTCTAACCTGATTGATGCGGCCATTGAGGAAACACTGCGCCTTGAGCCGTCTTTGAGAATGACCATACGAAGCGTTTGCAAGGACGCAGAATTTCATGGCGTCACGATCCCTGCCGGGAATTCTGTAGCCATGTGGTTTCTCGCCGCTAACCGTGACCCTCGTGTTTTCGCGAAGCCGGATAGCTTTGATATTACAACCAAGCGCCCCCGACACCTTAGTTTTGCAGGCGGCCCACACTTTTGCTTGGGTGCGCCACTGGCGCGTATGGAGGCCCGTGTCGCGGCAAACACGCTATTGCGGCAGGTAAAGCGGATTGAACTACTGGGTGAGCCTCAAATGTCTGATAACGGTAACCTCAATAACATTTTGTCGTTGAAGGCGCGTTTCCACGGTTTATGAGAGCCTAAAGAGTTATGACACATCACCAGACTGTAATCGGCTATTGCGACCCTCTTACCGCGCGACCGGGCCAAACCGTTGCCTTTAAAGTCAGCACAGAAACCGAGGCTCCATATCAAGCAGATCTTGTGCGCTTGCGAAACGCCGATACCCTAACTGACGCTAACCGTTTTTGTGAACGCTCTATTGCAGCGGCCTTTACCGGGG
>OCVR010002213.1_pt1 | contig 14799 bp, 16 predicted proteins | sample 1539091 | NCBI WGS metagenome assembly OCVR01 (sample SAMEA3355530, study PRJEB22509) | marine metagenome | biome: marine; feature: coastal ocean; material: water | place: USA | collected 2010-08-07 | depth 16 m | reverse complement strand
TCAATACCATCAGAAATCATCTCATCTCTATAAGTATAGTTAATGAAATTTGGTCTATACGATAAGTGATTTGCAATCTTTAGAAAGCATTCACCAATGTAATTAGTAACAGGTGGTTGTGGGTCACCTAGTTCCTCAGCGTCTTTGCATCTATCTTTCCATTCTGCCATGGCGGCAAGAAAGTCTGCATTATTGACGTAGTGAACACCCTTTTGTTTTTTAGCCATTATAACTCCACATATTTGTTGCATATAATTTACAACTATTCATATAGTATACACTTTTACAGAAGAAAGTCAATAGAAAAATAAACTTAAATTTATTTACTAAAAACTGTTGACAACCCCTTGACACGGTTGTATAATGGGTATGTACCCTTTAGAGAATAATAGATTTAGTGTATAGTTTTAGACATCATAGAATATGTCTCTAGAGCTTCTTCCATCTCTATCTCATCTAATTCATCTTCAGTAGGTTCTCTCCAATGTCCCCAACTATCTTCTTCCTCAGATAACATCCTTAGAACACAAGCTTCATAGAACTTAGATAGTCCAACTGATGCATCTGCTTTAACAATCACACTACTCTTATTAACACTAAACACTTCTTCATCTGCAAAGTGTATCCACCTTCTTAAAGAGATTGATTCTTCAATACCTTCTCTTGTTAACTTTGGTACAGCACTAACCATCAAAGGATTTGTAATTTCAAATGTCCTTGGATGTTCATCCCCTACCAATCTGCATACAATTTCTTCACCACTTGATAACTTTAGAATAATGTTTTCGTCAATCATTTTATTCTTATCCTTGTAATTTCGTAATCGAACTCTTCCTCTGCGTATATATTTATGCGTTCTTGAAAGTGGTTTATGGTAAAGTTTCTTTTTGATTTGTGGGTAAAGTCATCTGCAATATCGTAGAGGGTGGCGGTATCTTTACTTTCACTCTTACGCAATCCTCGGCCAATACTCTGCAAGGTACGGACTCTAGACTTGCTAGGACTTGAGAACACGATGTTGTGAAGGTTACGGATATTGATACCAGTAGAAAAAGTACCATAAGACGCAACAATAATTGCACTCTTTTCTTTTTCAGTAATAGCACGAATGTCTTCCCTTGTGTTCGTATCAGTACCACCGTAGACATAAAACACTTTCCTGTCCGTAGCTTCTGATATCATCTTATGAAGAACATTACCATGTTTCTCTACATACTGGAACAGTACTAGTGTATTACCCTTTAGGTTAAGTGTCAAGTCTTTTATGAATTTATTTCGTTTCTCGTGTGTTACGATGTAATCCATTTCATCTTGATAACTCATTCCCTTAACATTCTTACACTCTTCTTCAGAGTAAGTTAGAACTAAGGATTTGATTTTGAATTCGGCAAGTGTCTTCTCATCAATTAGTTTCTTAGTAGATATGACTTTATTTAGTGTTCCGAACAATCCTTCCAGAACAAGTCTGTGTGTTTGCATACCATCCAAGGTGCCTGTCAATCCAAACCTATACTTACATTGATCTAGTTTGGTTAGGATAGAAGTCAAGGATTTAGACTTAAATAAATGTGCCTCATCTCCAATAACCAATCCAAAACTATCAAAGTATGATTTGGGCATCTTGTATAATGATTGCCATGTAGATATTACTACAGGCCTTGAGACTTCCCTGTCATGTCCACTATACACTCTCTGCATGTTGTTCTCAGACCAACCATAATCAACAAAGTCTGAGTACATCTGTTCTACTAGAGATGTAGTAGGAACTAGTATAAGAGTCTTGTCTGTTTCTTTGTCCTTTAAAAGCAACTTATAGTAACGCACAAGAATGTATATTATTAACGATTTCCCAGAAGCAGTAGGGCTAAGAAGCAAGGCACGATGTTTTCTAATAGCAAAATCCACGGCATCAACTTGATAGTCACGAGGTTTAATAGGTTTTCCTCTAGACTCAAGTTTGAGTCCATTGATAAATCCGTTAAGTATTTCTCTGTCGAGTTGTTTTTCATCCTTTAATTCCTCACTAATTTCATAGGGTTCTTCCCAATCTTCTAACCACTTTTGCAGATATGATAACAATCCAAGATACAACTCTCCTGTCTGTGCAGAATACAGTCGTATCTTTCCATCCCAAATGCGATTTCTATATGCAGGCATAAACTTAGCGCCTGGCACTTCAAATGTAAAATGATCTGATAGTGAACGAGCGGTAGAGGGTTCAGTACTTACCTCTAAGTAAACCTCGTTCTTCTTTGTTACCTTAGTCACTTATACAACACCATCCACAAACTTGCGCCACTCAATAGCATTTTTGATTTCCCAATTACGATTGCCGACTTGTTTTAGAATACGTTCACAAGTGTCTTGACATATTTTGTAATATTCTACCTTCTGTTTTGCCTTGATGAGGTCTTCATCAGATTCCAGATAGATGGGTAGGTCTGCTTTTAGAATTTTATGGTCGAATGGGTTGTCACGATACACAGTTGCATCAGCTTTACCACCGTAGTACTCCCACTTCTTTCGATAGAGTACACGATAATTTCCCTCGTTCATAAGAACAAGTTGTCTAAATGTGTTGTAAATAGTTAGGTATTTTTGGTGAAGAGATGCAGCCCTCAGAGATTCATCTCCAAGTTCTATTTTATCTATCTTCAAGTCTTTTTCGGCGGATGCCTGCAATTCATCTAATGTCATAATATTTCCATCTTATAAGGTGTGAACAGGGTCAACGAACTTACTGTTCTATATTTTCTCTCAAATTCAGAGAACCAATTAAGGGTGTCTAAGTCGAATCCCCCTGTTCACTGAGATATTTATAATACTTTTAAACTTTGTTTCCCAAAACTTCTAATGAGTAAAAGTCATAATTCATAGTCATTGTTGCAGATAATCCTGTTGCATCTGTGTCTTTCGTATCAAAGTTCATTCCAGATAAAGATGTAGGATATGCATTTTTAAAGGTAATTCTCACAATAGGATTATTTTTATTAGTCATAATCATAAGTGTTGCGTCACTAGCTAGTGTAGATACTTTATCTGCACCACTGCGTAGTGTTCCAGCATCAGTGATAGCATCTGAATACTGTTTAGTACTTTCTGGGAATCCAATACCTGTCATCCAATCGTGTATCTCACGCCAGTTGTGTAGGTTTTCCTGTACGTTAAATGATATTTCAAGTGGTTCGTAGGTTAAAGTATCTCCCATCATAGGGATTGCGGTAAATCTACTATTCAACACTGCGTCACCAGAAAAGGCGATGCCTGGCAAATTTGCCTCTGTAATAAAATATTCTGTGTTTGGTATTTTAAGTACAGAAAATCTAAACTGAGTTGGACGAGCTAAGTCCAGATTATCTGGTTGTCTGTCTAAAGGATTTGTTTTAATAGCCATCGTCATTTTCCTCTGGTTCTAGTACTCCGTACCAATTCCATCTACCGTCTTCGTTAGAATCTATATTTTCCATATAACTATTTATAAGACAAAAAAAAGGGAGAACCGAAGTTCTCCCCTTAAAGATTGGTTTAATCCAATTCTTATCGTTATTACATGATGTTAGTAACTTGTACTCGTCTGTAATATACGTTGTCGTTTGCAGTCAAAGCACCACCACGAACAGTCGCACCACCAGCAAATGGGTTTGCAGTCAAGCCGTAGCGAGTCTTGAAACCGATTTTAGGTTGGAAAGTGTTTTCACCAACCGCACGAACCATTTGTAATGGAACATATGGGCAGTAGAAAAGACCTGCATCGTAAGGTGAAGTACCTTTATATCCTACTGTGAAGTACTGTTTAGCATCTCCATTAGCAGCATATGGGTCGATATACACTTTGAAACGTCCGTTAAGAACACCAGCAAATGTAGAACCTGAGTCATCAACATTCAAGTTGTTGTTCAGAGCAGGAGTGTAATCTAATTGTCCAGCCATTTGAAGTGCAGATGCAACATCAGATGAACAGATAATCATGTTACCTTTTCCTCTACGAGTTTGTTGTGCGATAGCGTTTGCTTCACGTTCTACTTGGAACATAAGTCCTTTGAACTTCTCAACACTCCAACGTCCGTTTGAGTCAACGTCCATGTCGAAGATACCAGTAGCAGCAGTATCAGTCTGTGCGCCTGGTTTAGCAGTCACATATACTGTACGAACGATTTCACGGTTGATTTCTGCAAGAATTTCAGCAGATAGAATGTTTGCAAGTTCTGTTTCAGCATCCAAACCGTGGATTGCTTTAAGGTCTTGTGCAAGTTCCATTGTGTATTCTGCTTTAAGAGCACGTGATTTAGCAGTAACAGTTTGCTTTTCGATTGAGAAAGACATCTCAGCGAAAGCGTTGTTAGATGCATCACCTAATGCTTCTGCAGCAGCAGTTGTCATACCAGTACCACCAGTATAAGTACCTGGCGAACCGTCATTCAAGACAGCAGGGTTAGTACCAGCTTGTGTACCAGCACCTGAGAAATCTGAATCTGGTTCAGCATAGTGGTTCTCAGTACCAGTTTGGTTAGTATAACGTGAACGCATTGCGAAGATCAAGCCTGTTGGGCCTGTCATTGGTTGAACGCCAGCAATATCATATGCGATAAGGTTAGGCATAGAACGTCTTACTAATGAGATCATAATTGGATCCCAGTTGTCTACGTTACCGCCGGTAGCGTTAGTTGGTGCAGCTTCTGAAAGGAAGTTTGAATCCTCACGAAGTGCTTTTTCTTGGTTTTCTAGGATTACAGTAGTTACCGCTTTCTTATAAGAATCTTTGATCTCTGGAAGATCATTGTGTTCTAGGACTGGCTGCCACTTTTCCTGTAGATGTTCTGTCTGGAACATGGTTTATTTCTCCTTGTTAGGTTTTCTAATAATATTTATAAAAAACGAATCTTTCATCGTTATTTTGCACGCTTTACATTTCTGCTAATTGCACTCATATAAGCACTCATAGCGCCAGTTGTATCAAAAGAAGCCTGATTTTCATCAACAGCATCTACTGATTCAGCGACAGTTGTTGCCTTTGGAAAGTAACTTTCCTTAAGCGTTGCAAGTTTTTCACTAAAGGATTCTTCAGTGTTAAACTCTACATCTTCTGCAAGAGACTTAAATTTTTCAATTTCTGTATCTGCAAGGTCAGAAGCGACTTCTGCGAAAACTGATTCACGCATCAATGCATCTTTTTCACTTTTCAGTGAAGCAGACTTTTCGATTTGTTCATTCAACTTTGCTTCTAGTTCATCAATCTTAGTAGACTGTTGACCTAAAATGTCATACTTTTCATCTGGTACATCTATATAGTGTTCTTCGAACAACGATTTTAGACCAGAAATAAAGTCTTCTGCGATCTCACCTTTGAGTCCACGCTCAATAGCGATTTCGTTTTCTTTCATCCACTCTTCTACAACGTAGTTCATGTATGCATCGACTTTTTCAGTCAATTCACTGCGTACTGAAGCAACTTCTTCTGCAATTTCTTGCACTTTAGATTCTTCAATTCTCTTAACTTCTGAACGAAGTTTTGATTTAACAGCAGCTTCAAAGATTGTGGATGTTTTTTCTTTAAATTCTTCAGAAAGTTCTTCACCATTAACTAGTGCATTCACATCTTCAGAAACATCTACAGATGCAATTCGATCTTCTAAAGTAGATTCCTCTACTTCTTCTTTATCGTCCTCATCTTCTTCTTCTTCTTTCTTCATAAGCTTGTCGTATGACGCTTTAAGATCAGTTGCATTCATTTTTTCCATTTCGGAATACATTGCAGCAAGTGTATCTTTCTTCGTCATCTTACCTTCTTCAAGCTCTTCGCCTTCTAGTTCAGCTTCTTCTTTGGTTTGTTGAGCTTTAGGTTCTGCAGCCTTAGCGACTTTTGCAGATGCCTTCTTTCCAACACTGTCTTTTGATTCTGGATCAACAACAGCTTTACCCAAATCTTCTACTTCCCCATCGGCCTTTTCCATCGAGTCACTTTTACCGGCACCGTCAGTTGGTTTTTTCGCTTCTTCAAGCTCCAAGTTGACTTCCGCTTCTAGTTCCTCAATTGTCTTGTCTAGTTCTGACATTGGGATCTCCTTGATTGGTTTTGTCTTATCATAATCATATTTATAATAATTAAAGTTTTGACATAAATTTTGCGAAGGCAAGTGCGGAAACATTTGACTGTCTACGTCTTACACCTTCATTTATATCATTTTTGATTCCATTGATATCTACTTCTCGTAGAATACCGTTGTTCCAAATCCATTCTTTACCTTCCATTATGCCTTCAACGAAGGCTTGAGGTGCAGAAGGGTCTGCAACAATATCTGCCGCAGTGGCAAGATAAAAATCATCTTTCACATAATTCGCACCGCTTCTAGATTCGATAGACCCCATGCCTCTTGAAGAGACACCAAGTTTACCACCATCCTTAATTAGTGCTTTCGCAATTTCCCCCATAGGAGTAGACAAGAGTTTTGCCTCACCAACGAAGTTCTTTCCATCCGCTTCCAGTTTTGTGATCATGTGCGATACTCTGTCAAGATTGACAGTAGGGCCTTCTGGATGACCCAGTTCCCCAAACGCACGACCTTCAGCAACAAATTCTTTGTTATAACGTGCAACTTCTTTAGCTAACACGTTCATTGGGTAGACACGACCATTACGGTTTTTCATGTCTGCCTGCATGAAGATACCTTTGATCTTCATGTCTTTCTTTCCATCATCTTTCTCTTCGATGATGTATTCTACATCTTGGATTTGTTCAGCGATAAGTTTCATATTAGTACCCCGAATTTCCGATTGGTGTTGCCTTCATAGTAGACGCACCACGCAATCCTTGACCCGCTTCTAAGTGAATTGTAATTCCTCCACCAGCAGGAACACGGATTGTTCCAATATCTGCATCGTCATCAGCATTACGGACTGTTACTAAACCAGCTGAACCAGTATTAAATACCCATGCCGCACCAGTACTTGTCATTCCTGTTGAACCTGTTGCGAGGGCGACTTCTGCTCCTAAAACTTTCATATTACTCTTCCTAAATTGTAAGCATTTCTTTTTCGAAGTAACCCATAAGCGCCTTAGTAGGTACTTTGAACTTCTTAGAAACACTATTTATAGTCTTTTCAAAGGTATTTAGGAAATCTGAGGGTTTAGAATCCATTTCCTTGAAAATAGCGTCAATAGCCTTCTTCATCTGCGGAGATAAGTTTTTATACTCCTTAGACGATTTGTGCTCATCTTTCTCTGGCAAGTTCTGTTTGAACTGGGAAAGGGTTTTACTCACTATCTTCTTCTGCCTCTGGAATATGGTGCGTCACGAATGTCTGCGCCACATCTGTTCTTTTTGTTTCTAGTGCATCACCAACCTTAGCGGCGAGAGCACTATTAAAATGAGTTTCTGCTGCAAGGTTATCCCCTGATGCAATAGAATCTACAAAATCTTTTACATTGTCCATTATTTATCTCCTTCTTCTGGATTGTTGTTTGCAAACATACCATCGTCTGCGCCCATCTCATCTTCTTCACTTCCACCCTCATCTTTGATTTGAGTTTCAATGTCTTCTATTTCTTCATCAGTCATACGAAGAATGTTCTTCTTAACGTATTCATGTGAGAAGTATGTTCCTACATAAGATTCGATTTGTCCTAGCATATCTAATCTTTCTCTAAGTATCTCTGCATTCTTTAACTCTGCAAAGTGTCCGTCCTGTAGAAAGTCGAACTGGATATGTTCTTTAAACGTATCCCACTCTTCTAGTGCAATAACACCTTTAAGTAGAAGTTGTGTCTTGAGCATATCTGCAAATAGAGCTGTAAACTTCTTACGAAGTCTTTGGACAAACTTAGTAAATTTAAGTTCATCACGAGTAATGTTATCAGAACGTCCAATCTGAAATCCTGACTCTTCTGCAAGTCTAGATACTGGTACGTTCAATGAGCGATAAAGTTTCTTTTGGAAGTATGTGATATCATCAATCTCACCAAGGTTTGAACCGCCTGGCAAAGTTGTAATCTCTGTACCTCTACCACCTTCTCTACGAGGCAACCAGAAGTCTTCCAACATTGACATATGATTTCTATCATCTCTGATTTCACCAGTTCGTGCATCGTAAACCATCTTGTTTCGATAACGATTCATCACATCTTTTAGATATGATTCTGCTTTCATCTTTGGTAGATTACCAACGTCAATATAAAATATACGTCTTTCAGGCGCACGAGATATACGATAGATAACTAAAGAATCCTCAATCATACGCAACTGATTGACAGGTTTAATTGCTTTGTTTAAATGTGAAAGTACTGTACCTTTACCCATGTCAACAAGTCCAGAAGGAGCATAACTGATTGAATCATCAGTAATCTTTACGCCTTGTGTTGCACCTGTTGGTGAGTCCCAGCCTGATTGATTGAAGAGATAATAGGATTGGATATTTGCAACAATGTCCATACCCGACTTCTGATCTTTTTCTTTTTGGGTTTCTCGTACCTTCTTAATTTTACGAGGGTCAATATATCGAACTTCCTTAATTCCCTTACGAGGATTTTTAGGGTCGATAATTTTATGATAGTAAAGTCTACCATCAACGTACCATCGTCTGAAAATTTCGTGTCCCTTTGCATTAAAATCTAGTAGGTGTAGGATTTCATGGAATTCCTCACGAACTTTTGTTTTAATTTTAGGGGAGACTTTTAAACGATCTAAAGAGATGGATACTGACATATCCCTCTCATCTGAAACGATTGCTTCATTTGTGATATCTTCAATAGCACTATCACACTCTGGTTGTTGTGCAATGTCACGATATCTTTTAATTAATTCAATGTCACTTGTGTCACGACCATCTAGATCTAAGACAGACGCATAGTGTCCACCACCTGATACTATATCAAGAGTGCCGTCATCAGAAGCGGGGGCAGTGAATCCATCACTGCCTCCGTCCTGTCCTGATCTTGTGATCTTGAAACCGAAAAGTTCCGCCATACTATAATTCTCCTAATTTTACCTTACTATTTAGTAAGTTTAAAAAGGGTGATTATACAGAAGATGCAGAGAAATGTGTGTATCTCCACGTTACATCAAAGGTTTCAACTTCACTTACTGTGTCATAAGACAATTCGATTGGTGCAACAACTGTAGGCCAACAATTCTGTAGTGTATAAAACTTCAAAACATTGTTGTCTCTATCAAGTTGTTCAACTCTCAAATTTGCATAGTAATCAGCTGGATTAGTAACACCTGTACTTGTTTCCAAGTCATTGATGCCAGTCATCCATCTTTCCATTGAGTTACGAAGTCCAAAATCGGTTTCGTTGATGATTGTAGTTGTCCACGTTTCAAATTCTCTGTCACCAGCAAGATACAGTGTTCTGCCCCTAAAAGGAACAGGAACTTCTGTTATTGTTTGCCCTGGCAGACTTGATGCCTTAATCAAGAAACTAGCACGACTTGCATCTAAACCAATGTTCACTGCCGGAGCAGTCAATATGACTTGGAACTGATTAGCCCTGGCGCCACCGCCAGCGATATTCGCTTTAAAACTGTTTATACTTGAAATACTCATATTAGCCTCCTACCTCACTAAATGACACGCCGGTTCTCACCGCCACAAAACTTAGTGTGATAAAGTTAATTGAACGAGCTGGTTTGATGTAGATATCTGCAACAAACTCATTTCTATCAATAACTTCACCTGTGTTGTTTCTTTCATCACAGACTACAGAGAAGTCCGTAATACCTCTACGTCCTTGTACGTCTCTCAAGAATGGTTCAACCATATTTCTAAACTGTGCTTGTGTGAATCCATCGTTAAATTCAAACAACTGAAACTTAGCAGCAGTAGCGATTGCTTTTTCAAGAACAAGGAACAATCTACGGACGTTAATCCTGTCGAATGCACTTGGGCGTGATAGAGCAGTCTTATCACCAAAGAGTACAGTACCTTGGCCTGGGAATGTGACAACTGGGTTGACACGAGCAGGATAAAGAATATCTCTTTGTGGTTTAGTTGGGTTGTATGCAAGTTTAACTGCACCACGAACCTGTCCTCTGTTGTAACCAGCTGGTGAGTACCAAGGGTCAGCAACATTGTCTGTGTTCGCAGCAAGTCCAGCCATATCACCGTTCAAAGGAACGAAGCGATATACGTCTGAGTACTTGTCGTACATATACTTGTATCCAGAATCGAATACTGCATATGAAGAACTAGCAAGTCCATCAAAGAAACCTTTGACGTTTGCAGTTTGAGTTGCACCAGAAGTTACACCAACAACATCTGCCCTACGAGGGGAGATGAATGCAACCATATCTTTTCTTGTCTCTGCAAGGTCGATAATAGCAGCAGCGTGTGCAGTTCCGTCTGTACCAGCGGGTGATGTACCAGCCATAATTAAGTTAACATCAACTGTTTCAGTATCAGCAAACTGGTCATATGAAAGTGTTAATTCACCTACAGATGCAGTAAGGTCATCTTGTCCGACTGACAAAGTGTCAACGTGTGGAAGATGTTGTGCATCAAATACTTTATCAGTACCAGCAGATGTAAGGTTAGTACCCCAATCTGTTGCACCAGCAGCAGGGTGATCCATCCACCAGATGTGAGTAGAAGCACGATTAACTACTGTTGGGTAGAATGCAGTTCCACCTTGTGGTGTTTTTGCATTTGGGTGCTTTGACAAGAATGCGTGTGTTTCGATAATTGCATTACCTCTGTTTCCAGCAACATCAATGTCGTAACCAGTGATTTCACCAGTTGTGTCATATACTACAACGTGCAATTCGTCTTCAGCAGTAGATAGTCCTTGTGTAACCGCCCAAGCAGATGTGCCTGGAGCAGCGTCGAACAAGTCATAGAACTTCCAACGTCTACGGATAACTGTATCATCTGCGACTATGGAAGCAATACCGCCACCATTTGGATTGTCTAATTGACGAACAGTAAGAACGTGTGTTGCAATTCCAGTAACTTCATACTGTTGGCCGGATTCTTCTTGCAAGAAGATAATATCTCCTTCAGAAAACTCTGTACCGTCATCTACAGTAACCGTTGTGTCGCCAACTGCTAACGCACCGTTAACCTTGTTGTCAGCAGGCATAGTTTGTTCGTATGCTTCAGCAGAAGCACAAACTGATACACCAATTGAGTTACCCCATGCGCCAGGATACTTAGAAGCCCAAGAACCTACTGAACCAGAACCATCTGCATAGTTATCGTCATAGAATTGATCGTTTGTTATTTTAAGTCCTAGTTTAACTACTACGTTGCTTGAACCAGCAGCGGGTGCTGAACCAAACGTGATTGTAGTCGAACCATCGACTGTAAAGTTAGTTGTTTTAGTGCCTGCAATTGTTACTTCTAATAGGTCTGCATCAGATACCGCATTCGACATTGTGAATGTTACAGCTGATCCATCTCCATTGAAAGTTCCGATTGTTGCACCACCGTTTGCTACAGCGTTACGTGCTCCGTTATTCACACGAATAACACGAAGTGCGTTGCCATAGTCTAGAAAGTTAGCAGCAGTGAACCATGTTTCAAAGTTACTTGAATTTGGTTTACCGAAGAACTGAACAAGTTCCTTCTCGCTTCCAACTGGTATGATTTGATCCATCGGCCCTCTTTCGAAGACTCCAGCCAAACCACCAATTGAAGTTGCAAGAGCAGGAACAACATTAGTCAGATCAACCTCTTTTACGAGTACGCCAGGTGATACTTGAAATGCCATCTCTTTTTTCTCCTTTGTGGATTATCAATAATTTAGTTATTTTCAAACTTACAATTATATTTATAAAAAACTAAGTTTACACTTTTGTCTTTTATAGGTTCTGCGGCACATAAATAATACTATGTCGGAACACTATCAGAAATACAAAGACACCATTAAGAAGGTATCACAACGGAATTACAGGGCTCGTAAGATATGGGTTAATGAATATCTTGGTGAAAAGTCCTGTCATTACTGTGGCGAATCTGAAACCGCCTGTCTCCAGTTCTATCCTTACGAGAAGGATATACGCAAACTAACAAAAAGAAAGGGTTTAAATGAACAATCAAGAACAGAGGTTAGAAGTCTAATCAATGAATCTAAAGTTGTTTGTGCAAACTGCTTCCTTAAGCTAGAAAACGATATTATTGATATTATGTAGGGTTTCTGTAATCTCTACCAATCAGAATCGTAACTACGAACCACTGGACTCCAGCGTGTACCATATTCATCTATAATGGTTTCTCCATATGGAGACTGTACACCATCATCCAAGAATCCAAATGGAGCCATGTCCTGTTCTAGTTGATTCTGTTGTTCTGAGTACATCCTAGCACGGATATCATCGTCTGTTAACTCTTTGAAGTATGTTTGTTGTACTAACCATCCGAATATAACACAACACATCGCCAAGTCATCTGAGTGTCCGTCTTCTGCTTCGTAAGACTGTCCTTTAAGTATAAAGGTAGACCACTCATTAATAAGTTCATAATCATTGACAATAAGTTTGTCAGATTCAATAATTTGTTTAATATTAGAACAACCCATCTTTTTGACGGCCTTTGTTGTTCTTACCCCCAACTGCGCTTTTCCTCCACTGAAGCCACCCCCAACGACTTGTCCCGCTCGACCTCGCATGCTTGCCATTATAAGGTTCTCATACTCCAAGTCAAACTGTAGAGCAGTTGCAACTTGTTCACCGATATCATTTACCTCAACTAAGACGTAAGCTTGATTATAAGCGTTAGCAACATCGTAAATGATGTTAGGGTATAGTAGTGGTTTAATCTCGTTATTACGATACTTTGCAACAATCTTATAGGGTACTGTCGTTACATCAAACACAATAAATGCTGAGTAGTCATTCTTTGTACCTCTAGCAACGTCTGCAATAATAACATATGTGTGTTTGGGGTCTGGACGTTCATGCATATCCAATCCAGCATTTGATGTGAGCGGATTATGGAACGCCATTGTTTTAATCTTTGCAGAGTGTATTAGCGTATTCGAAGAACCTAAGAATTCACATTCAAACTCTCGTTGAAACTGTTCCAAGGATGTGTTTGAAATTGTCTCTTCACGCCACTTGTCATCTCTATTAGGTATTTGACTCCAGTGAACATCTATGATATTATAAGAGTTTCTTTTGTTCTCTGCATCAGTCCACAACTTGTAGAACATGTTCATACCATTGGGAGTTGATACGATAACAACTTTAGTAGACGTACCAGATGATATTGTAGGGTATACAGAACTAAAGAAGTCCTCTGCTACGTTCTGTGGAACGAATGCAAACTCATCTAGGAACAGCATGTTATACGAACCACCACGAACAGCAGATGATGATGTGGATGAGGCAACAACACGAGAGCCGTTCTCTAAGTCCACTGAACCCTTGTTCCAAGACACAACTCCTTGTTGTAACCACTTGGGTAGGTTCTCGTATGCAAGTTGCAAACGTCCAAGAATATCTCGTGCAGTCGCAGCTTTGTTGGCAAGGATTGCAACATTCATGTTTGGATTGAATAGGATATAGTGTAATACATAAGATACAAGTGTGGTAGACTTACCAGACTGTCGAGGCAACTTACAGATAGTAAATCTGTTGTCATGTATTGTATTTACAATATCTTCTTGGAAATCATAGAGTTCAAAGGGAACGAGTCCATGATCTAAAGATACAATTTTGATGTAGTTTTTGATGAAGTATATGGGGTCTTCCATACACTTCTGATACTCTAAAATATTATCCTTTGTCCAGTTTACAGGGACATTAGATTTTTTTAGTAGTGGATTTCCAAGGTAGTGTTCATAATTATCAGACATATCATAACTTAATCAGCATCAGCAATAGTTAAGTCTCCTGCCTCTACTTGTCTTAGAATTTCTGCGTAGTGTGTGTTAGCAGGGTTTAGTGGTACTGACATTTCTTGACCATCTATTATTGCAATAATTGCTTCATTTACATCGCTGATTGGATCAACTACATATCTGGCATTTGTAATATTCATTTCGTTTTCCATTTTTTTATAACTCCGCAGTGAATGCTACATGGTATCCATTCTGAATTTGAAGATAAGCACCTTGTCCAATAATACCTGATAATGCACCAGCAGCATTTATTCTCAATCTCTGATTGATTCCTGTTACAACAATTGATGTCACATCATAGGTATTGGCGCCAGATACAACTGACATACGAGATGCATTACCATATGCATCAGTACTAAATGTAGGAGTAGCTCTCATAGGAACTGATGAGGTAAAATGTCCTAAATATGTGCCTGATCCATAAATAGTTCCAGCACTCCATCCTACATAACTTGACGAAGCCCCTGCTTCTATTCTTTCATAGTACCTCTGACATCGTAATAATTCTTCAGCATAGCTTCTGTGATCAAACTCTGTAGCAACTGAGCCTAATTCTAACTGCACTCCTGTAAACTGCATAGAGTTGGATGTAGAATCATAGTTATTGACTTGGTTAGCTGTACCATACTTTTGTCCAGCACCCCACTGATTAACAGTAGCAGCATAATTCGAACCAAAAGCGGCGCCAAAAAATATCCACATTCCAATGCCGTTACCACCCAGCCAAGTTCCTGTAGTATCTACTGGGAATGTTAACTCTGCTTTTTCCCAAGTATTTGTAGTTGTTTGAGTATATTCCATAGGATAAGATCTATTTCTTGCAGCATTGTTGATTGCTAAAGAATGTATCCCTGTTTTTGTATGTTTATGCCAGAAAGAAAGAGTCATATATCTTGTTCCAGCTTGCCCAAATCCCGCTGGAGCAAGGTCTTGTCCTTCTATTCTATAGACATGATATTTTCTATCTG
>OCVR010002212.1_pt1 | contig 14801 bp, 11 predicted proteins | sample 1539091 | NCBI WGS metagenome assembly OCVR01 (sample SAMEA3355530, study PRJEB22509) | marine metagenome | biome: marine; feature: coastal ocean; material: water | place: USA | collected 2010-08-07 | depth 16 m | reverse complement strand
ACTCGCCATTGCCATGGAAGCGATACCAATGATCACCCACTCGAATCTTTCCTACCGGTGATATCACCGCTGCAGTGCCGCAGGCTGCAAATTCATCGATATCATCCACCTCCTTTAGAAGCTCAACAGGACGATTGATAGTCTTTAATCCCAGCACATCGGATGCAAGCGTCATTACGCTGCGACGTGTTACGCTCGGTAAAATAGACTCGGATTCCGGCGTGACTATGGAGCCATCTTTCATTTTGAGTACGATATTGGCTGAACCTGCCTCTTCAAGAAAACGATGTTCCGCCGGATCTAAATAGAGGGCCTCTTGCGCACCGAGTGATTGCGCCATCTGGGTTGCCATCAAACCACCGGCATAATTTGCACCTGCTTTAAAAGCGCCCAGCCCCTTGGGTGCCGCACGGTCCAGATCGATCACCGCCAAATCAATTAGGCTGAGTCCACCGCCTTTATAATAGGGGCCCACTGGCGACACGAACACTCGAAACTCATATTCTGGCGCAGGGCGAAGCCCCAAATTTTCGCCAACACCTACCAAAAAGGGTCGAATATAGAGACTCGCTCCAGAGCCATAAGGTGGAACCCATGCCGCATTAGCACGGACCACGGACTCAACGCCATTCATAAAAAGTGACTCTGGGACCGTTGGCATCAACAAACGTTCAGTGGTTCGTTCCATACGCTGGCAGTTTAATTCGGGTCGAAAGAGCAAAATGTCATCATTTGGCGCAGTCTGAGCTTTAAGACCCTCAAAACACGCCTGGCCGTAATGCAGCACTGGCGAACCCTCATGCACGCGCATCTCGGATGACGCCACCAACTCGCCTTCGTCCCAGGCACCATCGCGCCAACGCGCACTGAACCGAACGTCTGTCTCGATATAAGAAAAACCGAGGTTACCCCAGTCCATTGCTTTCTTGGATTGATTCATTTGCTACCTGTAAAAAATGGTTAAAAGACCGTTTTGCTCACGGCCCAAATCCTGAACTGGTCATGCTATAAGACCACCGGGATATTGCAACACCGGGACGCGGCTGCACGGACAGGTAAAACCGGGCAGGAAAGCACAAGGCTGGCCCTGGTTGTTTTGTAAACTCAGTACCCGGCTTACGTCCGAAATCCGCCATAGCGCAACCTACCCGTTTAAGCAGATATGCCTTCTGCACACGGGGCTTTGCATCCCGGCCGCGTTTCAGGGATATTCCAATCTCTTATTCACTGGATTTTGTTGACTCATGCCCGCAACCGAGATTGCCCTGACTCACCTGCATGTCCTTGAGCTTGGCACCGGCGTGGCGTCGGCCTATGTCTGTAAACTGCTTGCCGAGCAGGGTTGTGATGTCGTGAAGGTCGAACCGCAACAGGGCGATACACTGCGCCGGTATCATCCCGAGGCAGGGATGATAGATGGCAGTAGTGGCTATTTCGCGGCACTGAATATCGGCAAGCGAAGTTGCACCGTTGATTCAGACAACCTTGAACAGCTTATTGGCTGGGCAGATATTGTTGTACACGATCTAAGCCCATTGTCCGCAGCGGGAAAAGGCCTTGAACCCACCCGGCTGTTCAGTCTGAAATCCGACTTGGTTGTGCTTGCCATCACCGCTTTTGGCAGCGATGGCCCTGAGGCTGAATTTCTGGCGACCGATCTCATCCTGGGGGCCGCTGGCGGCTGGAGCATGCTGTGCCCCGCAACAAGCAGTGACCCCGCTTTACCCCCGCTTAAGGTTTATGGGGATCAGTGTTACCTGATGGCAGCGATTTCTGCCGCGGCGGTCACGCTGGCCACCGTTCGCAACGCAGGCAATACCGGGGAAGGGGAGTTTATCGACTTTTCAGTTCAGGCTTATGTTGCGTCTGTGCTGGAATCTGCTCTTCCGACCTACACCTATAAACAAGAGGTCGCCACTCGACGTCATGAGCGGCGTCTGATCCCCTGGAAAATTTTTCATGCGATTGACGGACCCGTTTTTATTGTCTGCGTTGAACAGGATCAATGGGAGAGACTGTTGGAATTTATGGGTAACCCAGACTGGTCCTCCCTTGAGGTTTTTGTCGATCAAACCAGCCGGGCCGAAAACCAGGATATGGTGCATATGTTTGTTCAGGAATTCGTGGCTACCTGGCATGCGATGGATTTTTACCACAAAGCACAAAAGCACCGGGTCTGCGTCGCGCCTGTGATGAGTGTATCTGCACTTGGGGACACTCCCCACTTAATCGAACGCGACTTCTTTAACGATGTGCAGGGGACAAAGTATTTAGCAGCGGCGACACTGCGTAACGCAGGTAGAGCCGGTAATCTGCTGGCTGCCCCGCAGATCGGCGCGCACACCCAGGAAATCCTGGACGAGGCCCGTGCAACCCAGGTGGGCCGCGCTAGTTCAAACGGTCATTCAAAATCGAGCCAAAGTCATCGTCATAGTCGTAACAAACCTCTGGATGGCATTCGTGTACTCGACATGACCTGGGCCTGGGCGGGGCCTTTCTGCACCATGAATCTTGCCCATATGGGCGCTGATGTAATCCGCCTTGAATCGGAAGTGCGCCCTGACCTATATCGACGCCTGTCTATCTTCCCGGCGGACATGGACGAAGGTATCAATCGTTCGGGTATGTTCAACCAGTGGAATCAGGATAAGAGCAGTATCGGCGTCGATTTGAGCAAGCCCGCTGGCATTGAACTGGTTAAGTCGTTGGTGACGGAGTGCGATGTGCTGGTGCAGAACTTTGCCACCGGCGTCATGGAGCGGCTTGGGCTCAGTTACGATGTGCTGGCAGCGATCAACCCTCGGTTGGTCATGGCCAGCGTCAGCGGTTATGGCCAGGTTGGACCCTGGAAGGATTACATTGGCTATGGTCCGGCCATGCCGCCCCTCACCGGGCTGTCTGCCGCCACAGGTTATGTTGGTGGCGCGGCGCAGGAAATCGGTTTATCGATGCCCGACCCTACGGCAGGAATCACCGCCGCATGGGAGATCGTCGCTGCCATCACACGGCGCGATCAGTCAGGTAGGGGCGACCATCTTGATGTCTCACTTTGGGAGGCAACGGCCGTGTTAAACATGGAAGCCTGGATGCAGTATGTCCTCACGGGGACAGAACCGACGCGACAGGGCAATGGCAGCCAGACCATGTGTCCGCACGGTATATTCCCGTGCCACAGCAATGATGATGAAGAAAGCTGGATCGCTATCGCCTGCGAGAGTGATGACCAGTGGCAAAAACTTGCGCCTTGTCTTTCAGATGACCTACTTACCGATCAACGCTTTACCGGTTTCAAGGCGCGTAAGCAAAACGAACAGGTATTAAATGAGACCATCTCGGTTTGGACAGCCACACAAGATAGGTATGAGTTAGCGAATCACCTGCAATCGGTCGGCGTCGCGGCTTATGCGGTGATGACGACAAAAGATATTGTAGATAACAGACAACTCGGCGCCCGGGGGTTTATTGAGCGACTGGAACATCCGGAAGTTGGTCGACGAGCCCACACCGGGATCCCCTGGCGATTTAGACACCGGGAGAACGGTGTACGAAAACCTGCGCCCTGTTTAGGCGCAGATACCGTCAGCAGTTTACGTACGCTTCTGTCAATGGATGACGCCCAGATCGAGCGCCTGATCAAAGATGATGTCGTGTCAGCGGGTGGTCGCGAAGGTATCTAGCTGTGACCGTTAACGAGAACGGGGTCGGAGCAGTTACCGGGGGTAAAGGTGTTTAGCCATCCGTTGCGTCTCGTGAGGGCAAGGTCAAAAGTAGGAATAAGACGCTGGCCTGTAAAACATGGAAAATGATGCCAGCGAGATAGAGTTCAAATATCCGTTGCACGCCCCAATCGGTGAAGCTAAACAGCTGTAGTACCCCAAACGACAGACCCACGACTGGCAAAATGTAGAACAGGCTTTGTGTCGTCGGTAAGCAGATGACCATCGCACTATGTAACAGTAATTGTGTGCCCAAAATCGCACAGGTGATGCGCAGCGTGGTTTCAGGCTCTTGTACAAAAATATTAACGATCGATGGCAGAAAGCAAAAGAAAACAGCGAGCATGGTGTGAAGCGCCATACCAGTAAAAAAATCTGTGTTTTGCTGCGACCATGTTTGCGACGACGTGGACTTTACAACCAAAACGATGGAGGAGAATCCTGCTATCGCGATTGCTACTTCGGCAAGGCTGATAAGGGTTTCAGGCGAATTGAACATCGCGTTACCTTTTTATTAATACGGTTAGAAGAACATTTGTAGAAACGCCATTATCCAAGCATACCCTCAAATTGGCGGCAAATTGACCCCAGGTCAACGAAACCTCTGGGTTTTAGGCGGTGACCGAACAACCCATAGTCTAACTGTCGCCCTTAAGGGACCACTAGATGAGTTCCGCGGATACGATGTTGCGACTATCTTGCCTGCCCCCGGTGTGGCGGCACCATACGTGTGATTGCCGATGTGATCGATCCAGATGTGATTAAGACAATCCCTGGCCATATCCATAAGGGCGTGTCACGCGGTCCGCCTGTCAAGCGGTCCACCTGGCTGCCTGGCAGTGGTACAAGGCGCTAAATTCGACATGACTCGGCAACGCTAGATCAAAGAAGATGCGGCTTGTTTTTACTATTCTCGACATCGCACTGGCAGTGGTGTACCTTCCCATTTGGGCCTTTGGCCTGGTGACTGGCAAGACGATTACCCTTGCGGGGGGATTGTAAGAGTTTTGTAAAAGCGCACGCTGCGCTCGACCCGCGAGCGATTTCGGATTGGGTATTTTTGAGAGCCTGTCGATGGATACGCTGTACCAACAGAAAAAAAGCGCACTCACTCGCGATCGCATCATCATTGCCACACTGCAATGCATCATTGAGTTCGGCTACGTCAGCACGTCGGTGGCAAAAATCGCCAAACTTGCGCAACTGTCTACCGGCGCAATGCAATATCATTTCGAATCTAAAATCGATGCGATTAAAGCTGCCATAGAGTACCTGCATGACAAACGTCTAACAGACCGACAAAAAGATATGGCGGACATTCCGGCGGCATCTGATCCTTTAGCTTTCGGGATTCGGGTATATTGGGAGCACCTTAATAAAGAACACTTTATTGCTTATCAAGAGCTTGTGATCGCAGCGAGGACACACCCTGATTTATCAGCTGTTCTGAGGCCCGCCTACCAAAAATTCATCACAACATGGCGATCTGATTACAGTCGGGAAATTCCCGTTTGGGGCCACAACCAGGAAAAAATGGATCTTGTAGCCGATGCCATTCAATATCTATTGGAGGGCTGTGCATACGGAAGACTGAACCGCCAAATCAGCGATGAAGACACAGAAAGGCTTATTGATTTCGCAACCGAAATGATGACCGAGTGGGCCTCCAACAATTTCGAAAATCTCGATAGCCCCGTCACTGAATGAACGTCTAGGACGGCGGGTATCACTGGCATGGGAAGGCATTGCGTGAGCTCGATTGACCAGTCACCGAGTTTTTTATGGGCTCAACACTTCACGCTTTAGCCAACAGCAGATGTTGTGCTATACCTTGGGATCTGTTTTTTGTGCCTTAATCGAAGACGCCCAATTCAGGGGAATTAGCAGGACGTGAGCACAGAAACGATCATACTCATCGGCGTGTCTATCTATCTGCTTGCTATGATACTAATTGGCATCGCTGCCTCACGGCGGGTGGAGAGCCAGGACGACTTCATCGTTGCTGGTCGAAAATTACCCCTTTGGCTATGCGCTCCCACACTGATCGCTACCTGGTTCGGCGGCGGCACCATGTTGGGCGCGGCTGGCACAGGCTACGAAGGGGGAATACTGGCCTCGATCGCGGTTCCCTTTGGTACTGCTTTAGTGTTGATCTTGATGGGCTTTTTCTTTGTTCGGACCCTGCGCCGCTTGAAAATACTGACCATCGGGGATTTCTTTGAAATGCGCTTCGGCCAGGTGGCAGCTACTGTTGCTGTTCTGGCCCTCCTGCTCGCGATCATTGGCTGGATCGGCGGCACGCTGGTTGGATTTGGTTACATACTACAAACATTGACGGGTCTTCCGATGGAAGTCGGCATTCTCGTGGGTGCGGCGATCGTTATTGGGTATACCGCCATTGGCGGCATGTGGGCTGTAGCGCTGACCGACTTTGTCCAGGTCGGGATTATTCTCATCGGCTTGATTATATTGTTGATTGTCGTGCTGCTTAATGTTGGCGGTTGGAGTGCGATCGCGCCGCAATTGGCAGAACACACTTTCCGCCTGATTCCTCTTGAGAACAGCCCCGTAGCGTGGCTGAATTACCTAAGGCTTTGGATCATATTTGGGATTGCCGATCTAACATCGCAGTCGCTCAATCAACGTATCTTCGCCGCAAAAAGCGATCAGACTGCTCAGAATTCCCTTTATGTAGCGGGTGCCGGGTATCTGATCCTGGGGCTGATTCCCGTCTTTCTTGGAATCATTGCAACCGTTCTTATGCCAGGTCTTGATGACCCGGAATCTGTCATCCCGAGAATGGCGATTGAGTATCTTCATCCGATCGCTATCGCTATTTTTGTTGGCGCGATTTTGGCGGCTATTATGAGCAGCGCAGACAGCGCTTTGCTTGCGGCGGCCAGTCTCGTCAGTGTGAACATAGCACCACTCTTAAAGCATGACCTTACCCCGGAGCAGAAGTTCTCTGTCACACGTATTACCATACCTGTATGTGGTTTCCTCGCTGTTTATGTGGCGCTGGAGGTGCAATCGGTTCTTGATATTATGCTAGACGCGAATTCCTTCTTACTGGTTGGTGTTGTGGGTCCATATATCGCCGGTGTTTGGTGGAAGAAAGCAAATCGCACCGGCGCGTTGTCCGCAATGGTCGGGGGTTTTTTGGTTTGGGCTTTGTCAGGGTATTTTTTCCCCGAATTAGTGGGCGATGTTATTGGTTTCGGGGCCTCGCTGCTGACAATTTTTATTGTGTCAATGTTGACTCAAAGGGCAGACCCTCCCATGCCCCTGGTTGATGAGCATGGTAAGCCGATCAGCCTTAAAAACCGTTTTGGTACCTTGCCTCTCTTTGGGTCGCCCAAGCCGGAATAGGCTTTGCGGGGGATTCCCAGTCAGAGTCAATGCAAACACTAAATAAGTGGCGATTCCCATGACTGAAATTCTAACATTTGATGAAGCACCTCCCGAAGGCACAATTAACTTTGGCATAGGTCAACCATCATCCGATTTGTTGTCCTTATCCGTCATAGAACAGGCGTCGAATGCGTTTCTGGGGAATGCCCATCCACTTGACCTTAATTACGGGGCATCGGCTGGTGACAGGCGTTTCGCCAACGCGCTTGCGGGGTTTCTCACACGAGAATACGGTGCACTCACACATCCAGGTTCTTTAATGGTCACGAATGGCAACTCCCAAGCCCTGGACTTCGTCTGCACGGTTTTCACCAGACCCGGCGACACAGTATTTGTCGAAGAGCCGAGTTATTTCCTGGCGTTTCGAATTCTAGCTGATCATGGGTTGAATATTGTCGGTATTCCCATTGACGAGGATGGCCTTATAATCGAGGCTGTCGAGGCCGCGCTTAAGATCCATGAGCCCGCATTTATTTATACGATCCCAAGCTTCCACAATCCAAGTGCCTATACGATGAGTGCTTCTCGGAGAGCTCAACTCGTCGCGCTCAGTCTGTCGCATGATTTCTTGATCGTTGCCGACGAGGTCTACCATATGTTGTCTTATTACGAAGCTCCCCCTATGGCTTTTGGAACGATGATTGATTCTGGCACGATTATATCCTTAGGATCTTTCTCAAAAATACTTGCGCCCGCTTTAAGGTTAGGTTGGATGCAGGCATCTGAAAAGTTACTGGAAAAAGCTTTCGAGAACGGCGTAGTCAACAGCGGAGGATCACTGAACCACTATACATCGCATATTGCCCGCCGTGCTATCGAGCTGGGGATTCTAGAGCAGCATCTCATGCAATTGCGGCAAACTTTCAGAGGTAGAGTTAAAGCGATGGACGAGGCGTTGAACAGTTTCCTGGGCAACACCCTGCAATGGCATCGCCCGAAAGGAGGATACTTTTTCTGGCTCGCGCTTCCGGAAGACATGGACGCAGACGACCTTCGTTCCCGGGTAAGCGATTACGAGATTGGGTTTCAACCTGGGTCTCGGTTCTCCAGCCGAGGCGAATTGAGACACTTTTTGCGCCTTAGTTTTTCATATTACAATGAGGATGATATTTTCGAAGGCATCGAACGATTATCAAGGCTGATAGCCCGGGCGCGATAAGCGTCTGCTCGATCAGCTACCCAACACTTCACCCTTTAGCAGTTGCTAAATTCAACATGGCCGTTCAACGCTAAATCACAGAAGATGTGGTTTGTTTTTACTATACTCCGGTTGTAAAAGTTTTCGTCTGCTGACTCATCCTGGCGTTGGAAAAACTGTGCAGGAAAGTCCGTGTTCATAGGTGTTTAGTTCAGTAATAGGTGAATCTACAAATTGAAATCGCATCTATGTGACAAATTCAATCAGAGACTATTTAAGCATGGAGGAGTAGAAGTACGCTTGAGTGTCTGGGCAATCTGCGGTGTATTATGATGTTGACGTTTGTTGCAATAAGGTAAAAAGAGGTATGACTTCGTTCAATGAGCGTTACTTTGAGCTGGGCGATATTAGGCTGCACTATGTTGAAGGGGGCCAGCTCGATGGAACCGCGCCCTTAATCCTGTTCTACCACGGCTTCCCTTCTTTCTGGTATTCGTTTCACCTGCAAATGGAAGCCTTTGCCGACGATTACCATGTCGTTGCGGTTGATGGGCTGGGTGCCAATTTGTCCTCACGGCCCGCTGACCTTGAGTACTATAGGATAGAAAACTTGGCGAACCAGATTGACGAACTGGCGCGGCATCTGGCGGGTGATAAAAAGTTTTATCTGGTTGGCCATGACTGGGGTGGTGCCCTGGCATGGGCTTATGCACAGCAATATTCAGAGCGACTTAATAAACTTGTTGTATTAAGTGCGCCGCCTTACAACCAGCTCCTGTCGATGCTGCAAACTAACGAGACGCAGCGCGAGCGATCTTCCTATATGTATTCTATGAGAGACGGCGACCTGAATCGCAGTATGACCCAGAATAACAACCAGCGTGTTTGCGATAACATTTGTAGGGGCCTTAGTAAGCTTCCACACTTCAACGAAGATATGGAACGGACTTTTCGTCAAGGGCTGGGCGTGCCGGGTGCCATAGACGCAGGTATTAACTGGTATCGAGCCAACATTCCGCCGGTCGATGCCATTACTGACGAGGACTTCTGGCCGGGGAAGCACGCCAGTACATCGGTGCCATCGCTGTTAATCTGGGGAGATGCGGATCTGACTTTTGTATCGGAATTTATCGATGATCTGGCCGGCTACGCAGAAAACCTGCGTGTTCACCACCTGCCCGAAGTGGGTCATTCACCTATGCTGGAGCAACCTGTCGAGGTGAACGCGGTCATTCGCCACTTTTTGGCTACGGGGGCAGGCTAGGCCGTTTGCCAGGTAATATTTTTCAGTTGATCAATCGATAGCAGGCTATCGTTTAGTTGCACCAGGCTAAATCGATTGCCGTCAGGGTCGGTGGCGTAAGCCTCAACACCTATGGGTGTGGCAAGCGGCTCGCTCGCGAATTTTACGCCCCTGGCCTTAAGCCGCGTCATCTCTTCTGTCAGGTCTGATACTTCAAAGGCGAATTTGTTGTAGCCGACTTTTTCAAACGGTCTAGCTGCGCTGGTATCAGGGGTCACAGGGTTAATGAATTCCCAGATTTCTAACACCATGTTCGCGACATTGAACCACGCGGCCCGCATTCGCGCGTCCTTAAGGCCCGTCACCTCGTCGACCCTGGGCCCTGTGGCTTTATTCACTCGGCGATAGGGCCCGATGCCAAACACGTCGGAGTAAAACTCAACAAGTCTGTCAATGTCATGGCTGGCTAAGGCAACGTGGCCGATCCATACCTGTTCTCCGAAGGGTGGTCGATCAACCTGCTCTACTTCGTACATGGTCTTGTCTGCATCTCTCAAATAGGCGTAGTGAACGCCATAGCCGCCCAGGTCAACCGGACCTTCACCCCAGGATACGGCCGTGGCCCCCGCATCCTTGAAACCGTTATACATGAGACGCTCACTGGGTGATTGAAAGCAGAGGTGGGTGAAACCTGGCCCTTCAACCGGCACTGGTTCGGGCGTTTGGCTATCGAACTGCATGAGTTCCACGTACGCATTAGGGCCCTTCATGATTGTCGATGCGGATGGCGTTGACGAAGCGATGCCTGTACCACTGAAACTGCCTTCGCCCACGCGGGTCAAGTTTGCGGCATCTTCAAGGAACCCTGAAGAGGCGGCCACATCGGCCACCGAAATACCAATGTGATGAATACCCTTGATTGCTGTACCGCTTGTCCTGATATCCTCTCCAGTATTCGTCATCGTAGTCGCTGTATCTTCAGTATTTGCGGTCAGACTATTCTCTATTGACGAATATCACAATAGAGTTGGTGGCGGCCATGGCATCACAGTTCTCAGGGTTAGCACGCAACCTGGTATCCATTAACGCTCTGTTGCGGTCATCGGCATGTACGAAATAATCACCAATAAAATTTGTGCGTCTCAAGTATTATTGGGCCATCAAAGGAAAATCAAACTCAGGAGAATATCTATGGCACCTATACCTCAAGGTGGAACAGTCGCTGTAACGGGCAGCGCGGGATTTATTGGCGGCTGGGTCGTCCGGCAACTGTTGGACGAGGGTTATCGGGTGCGCGCTTGCGTTCGTGATATAAGTGACGAAGACAAGACATCATTTCTTAAGGCCATGCCGGGCTACGCTTCCGGTCGTTTGACCCTGCATTCGGCGAACCTTGATGAAGCTGGTTGTTTTGATGAGATATTTAGAGGTTGTCACGGCGTCGCGCACTTGTCTCATGTTTCTAGTTACGATGATATGGACTATGTCAAAATGGTTTGTGATCACGTTATCAACAGCGTCAACCTGTCACAAACTGTCAACCGTGTGGTGGTGACATCCAGTATTGCAGCGGTTATTTCCGAGTCGGATATGCAGGAACTTGTCCGACGTCCGGTCCTTTATGAAGACAGATACCCTGATGAACAAAATCCCAAACGTCAGGCCAACCGTGGTCAGGGCTATTCAATGGGCAAGGTGCTCGCTGAACGTACTTTTGCTGATGCTGCCGAGGAAAGCGGGCGCTGGGACGCTATCACCTGTTGCCCCGGTGACAACGTTGGCCCTATCCAGTCAGCGCACCAAAAGAACACTGGGCCGTGGCAACACAACATTGAGACAATGCTTCTTGGCAAGTACTCGCAGAACGTAATAGGGGCCTATCGCGCATGGTATACCGTTGATGTGCGAGACGTGGCAGAAGCACACATCAGGATGCTCGAAAGCATTAACGTGAGTAATGGTGAGCGTTTTATTGCCTGGTCAACCGAAACCCGCAATGTCGAAGATGTCTGCGCCAGTATTGACCGTCTGCTTCCGGAGCTGGGATTTGCTGGGGCGGAACTCGTAGACCCGCTTCCGGAAAAAGTACAAGCGAAAGAGGCTGAATTCAGGGCCATATGGGGAGGCTGTGAACTTCGCAATGATCGCATCCGGGAAACACTTGATATGGAATTTCGTCCGCTAGACGTTTCGATTCGCGACTGTGTGGAATCGCTTATTTCAGTCGGAAAAGTAGTGCCAGTGCGAAAAGCCTAAAGCAAGAATCATGAAGTAGAAAGAAGAAAAGAGTGGCTGCCGCCGATATCTATCTGCGGTTTCGCTCTATCTGGCCGTCACGGTTTGCTTCGAAGTCTACGGTCTCATTTTTCTCAAGTTCCGGCGGAACATACCAGTGTAGTTTCGTCCCATGGTAGGCACGCCACACAGCGTCGGCTACCTCGGATGGCGCAATGGTTCTGCTAGTGTCTGTTCTGTTCGCGTTTCTTTTGGGTGTTTTTGCGAAAGTAGCAACAGCTTTGCCATCGACGTACCTGCTACTGCCCCATAGCGGTGTGTCAATAATGCCGGGCATGACATCTGCGGCTCTGACACCATATCGAGCCAGCTCAACACTCATCGCATGGGTGAAACCTTTGATTGCGTATTTTGTAGCGCCGTACACGGCCATTCCTGGTGAGCCAAAGATGGCAGCCGATGAAGAGGTGGTAAAGCAAAGTGAGTTTTCTGTCTGTTTTAAGAAGGGGATCGCTGCGTAGGTGCCATTTAAGACGCCGATGAAATTGATATTGACGATGTCCATGATCTTGTCAAAGGGCATTTCATCAAAATACCCCCCGACAGTGATTCCTGCATTGTTGAACATAAGGTCTAAGCGACCATCTGTTTGTTCTGCAAACAAAGCAAGTGCGGTATCAAAAGCCGCTTTGTCACGCACGTCTAGATATGCCGTGTAACATCGATCACCCAGCGTCTTGCCAAGATCCTGAAGGGCATCGTTATCCACATCGAAGCATCCGACAAACCAACCCTTGCTATGGAAAAGCTCTGCCGTGGCGCGCCCAATACCGCTGGCGGCCCCGGTGAGAAAAATCGATTTGTGTTCCATGGCGTCCCGTTTTCGTCTAGCTGTGTTGAGAATAGAGATTGTAAACCACTTTTTTCAATCGTACGGCCAGGTGCTGTAATTAATCATTTTATTGAAGATTAAGGCGCGCGCCCCAACGGAAGGTTAGACTCTGCAGACACGGCATGATTGACGAGGGCACCTATGATGGCAACGGACACGTCCCAACAGTATTTGCTGGATGCCTATCTTGGCGAGATTCGCGGCGAAGCGACCTTTCGACTGCTGGCTGAAACCCTGCCCGAGCGTGCCGATGACTTGCACATGCTAGCGGAGGTCGAAAGACTTACGGCTGCTTACCTGAGCGACTATTTGTTGTCCCCGGTTTCAACGGAAGCGGAAGCGGCGTGCCGGGCGGCAGCGAAGAGGCGGGTCACTGCCATGTCCATCGACAGTTGGGCTGCTTTACTAGAAGAAGTGACACCGATTGTTCAAGCAGCGTTAGAGAAGTTCAAAGTCGCTGAAGCACAGGCCCCCAGGGAATTACGCCACGTTTATCAGGCCTTCACTGCGCACGAACTAGTGCTGGCGGACTACCTGCGGCTCGAACAGGATGGGAATGGCGGCGCGCACTTGCTCGAGAACTATATCGAACGAGTTGCGCCCAGGACTTCCTAAAGTTAATCCGCCACACCAGTCAGGACGTCTTGAACCGTAGAAACTAGCGGAGCCGACTCGGCAAGATTGTTGTTGTCAGCTGACCGATGGATCGTAAAGTCCAAGGGCCCGATACATATTAAACCCTGCGACCTGTTTAATCTCGGGCGACAACTCGGCAAGTCTTTCGGCTGGTACGTTCATATATTGATTTTCTTCCTGCCGCACCCAGCCTGCTGAATAGGTCAGGATGACCCCGTAGCGCCAATCCTGTGACGTGTTAGCTCCCGCCCCGTGAAGTAGCCCGCCCATCCAGTAGAGTACGGAACCGGCTGGCATCTCTGCCTCGACAATTTCGTCTTTGGTGGCTATTCGGTCTTCGGGCCATTTGTGACTTCCCGGCACAAGCAACGTTGCGCCATTGTCAGACCGAAAATCTGTTATCGCCCACATGCTGGCAACGATCAGGTTGGGGCGCGGAAGGGCAAAGAAGGTGAATGAGTCTTCCTCTCGATGGAGTATCTGGGCGCGCGAACCAGGGCCGACTTCCAGAGCGGCAGTGACGTGCAATTGATAGCCGTGCTCGCTATTGGGCAATAAAGTGGTTTCACAGACTTGCCGAGAGATAGGGTGGGGGATGAGGTAGTCAGTCACAGTCGCAGAACGTGTCACTAGAGCAGTAATACGTCTCGTCCGACCTGGGTAAAATTGTGACGGATCATCATCTTCGATAACGCGGACTCCGCTCATGTGTGGTGCAAGTTCATCGGTTACCGACTGGCGGAGTCTTGAATCGGTCAGCCCGGTCACTACCACGCATCCAGAATCTTCAAGCGCGGCTGTAATTTCTGTTGCAGGAGTATTTGCAGGGTATTGAGGAATTGGCATCAGGTATTTACCTCAGCGATTAACTTTTGATAAAGCGATAGGGCAGCTTTGATACTACATACAAGAGCATGGATGAGCAAAATTGACGGTAATGTCCATATTTGGTTGATTCAGGAGGCGGCGTTAACGCCGCGTTCTTCAACCTGGAAAATAGGCATTACCCTTCCTGTTTTCTTCAAGAGGGGTAGATCAATCGACCAATTCAGCCAACAAGGACATGAGCGTAAACTCGCTATAGCTTGCAACCTCAGCCCCTGTCGAACCTGGGCAGGCGTTGCGCGCCGTGCATGTGTCAGGGAAATTGCTGTCAGACAGAACGTAACCCTGGTTGGCGCTATGCTCGTACTGTGTCTGCACTACCAGGACAAGATCCTCTGCCGGCCAGACATAGATCTTTTGGCCGTTTAACCCCAGTGCTGCAGAGATTGTTATGGGCGGCTCTTGACCAAAGAATGGGCCATTGAGAACCCACCACTGCAAGCCATAATAGTCGGTTTGTGCAGACAGGCTGGCTTGCACATAGCTGGCAGGCACGATCTGGTTACCGTCCCATTCGCCATTTCGCGCGTAAAGCAGGCCAAATCGAGCCATGTCCAATGGCGTCATATCCAGTCCCATGTAGGTGAGGGGGTTGGTGCCGGTCCGGTCCAGCCACATGCCAATCAGATTTGGGTCGATACCAAT
>OCVR010002208.1_pt1 | contig 14825 bp, 18 predicted proteins | sample 1539091 | NCBI WGS metagenome assembly OCVR01 (sample SAMEA3355530, study PRJEB22509) | marine metagenome | biome: marine; feature: coastal ocean; material: water | place: USA | collected 2010-08-07 | depth 16 m | reverse complement strand
CTATGTTCTATTATCTAAATCCTGATGATGCAGTTGCGTGTATCAAATACCCACATTACGAACATGATGCAACTAAGTTTGACGGAGAAGTTAACATAGACTATCCATGCAAACTATGGTCATCAATGATGTTTTTCAACAACAGTCATGAAGACTGTAAGAAGTTAACACCTGAAGTGGTGAACACTTGGACTGGAAAACAACTACATCAGTTTGAATGGACTGATGCAATATCCGAAATACCTCAGAAATACATCTTTGTTGAGGGGTATGATAACCCTGAAGAGAAGTGGGATTATACAGGGATACACTACACTAGAGGAGGCCCATGGATAGATGGGATGGATTTTGGGTCTATAAATAACCTTGAAGTGTACAATAAGTACAAAAACATCTAGGACATCATATAACAATATGGTATAATAGAAGGAATATAGGAAAATTATTATGAACAGTGGACAATTAAATATAATGACAAAAAACGCACTAGTATTTACTGAAGATGGGAATCTTTTTGTAAGAAAACCTAATGGTTTAGAATATGAATTTCAAAACGTTGACAGACCTGAATTAGGGTTTGAATATGATGTTCTAGTATATGATGACATTGAGGTCAAAATTCTAGAATGGGAAAGTGAGGTCAATTTTGATATGCAACCTCAAGTTGAATTAACCGATGCAGAAAAGGAAATGGTTGAACAGTATATTGCAAACTCAGAACCACCTATGGGAACAAATCTAAACAACCAACTCATGGCTAAGTTAAATGGCCAAGTTGGTGAATTTTTAGGGGAGTCAGTTGAGATGCACGGATTCTCAGATTTAGGAGAAGTCACTTTTGCAGGTAGAGAGGGGTCTAATCACCCACATAGGTCTAATGCAAGAAGAGTTATGGAATACGGTGATGCAGTATATAATATACTAGACCAAATATGTGCAGAAATCAAAGCGACTCGTGAAGATAGTTTAAAACAGATAGAAGAATATAGTATGCATATCCCTACTCCAACAAGCTTACCCGACCATCCTCACAACCATCAAGGATAAAAATGGAAATCGTTTATCTAGACGAACCATTTAAACTAGAGACTTTACCTTTAACAAAGGTTTATGTATTAGATAATTGGTTAGCTCAACCCCTACATCATCATTTTGATAATATGATTTCGGTAAGTAATATTTGGAGTAAAACCAATCAAGTAAACAGTGGTTCATCTACAGGACTTCCTCATCATCAATTTTGGGGTGCAACTTTCTTTAGAAATAACTATGGAAGGGACAGAGATGTAAATATTGAAGATACATGGTTTACTAGATATCTCGATAGAAGATTGCAAACAGAGTTTGGATTTAAGTGGGTAAGGTTTCAATATGCAGGTTTAAATTCACAAACACAAGGTTTACAGGGAACTACTCATACGGATTGTAAGTTCGAAGATGAGTGGAATCTATCTTTTTTATATTATCCTAATAGATATTGGACTCCTTCTTGGGGCGGAACATTGAGATTATATGATAAACCACAAGCAGGTTTAGATGGAAGAGAAGAACATATCAGAAACCACCAAATAGGTGAAATAGAATTCAAACCAAACAGATTAATAATGTTCGATGGTAGAATACCACACGGTGCAGATGCACCCGACCCATCAGCAAGATTCATGGATAGACGGTCTTTAGTAATTCGTGGTGATGAAGTGAGACTTGAAGACGAGGGAGAAAATTATCATGCCAACGATAGACTTTCATACATATAGTAAAGAAACGGTACAGAACTTTAGACCAGTTCTTGCAAAATCTATTCAACCCGAATGGTGGAAGAAGGCTAAAGTTGCAGAAGTTGTAAATGGTATAATTAATAAAACAATTCGTTCTTGTCCAGCAATGCAAGACTGGTTATCATCAGGATATCTTATTGTTGCGAATAGAGATTTATATGTAAGAAACGGTGTGACAGAAGAAGATGATAATTCAAGATATTATCATACCGAAGATACTGTTCAAACCGAACATTCCCCTTACGCATCTCAAACACATCCTACAGTTCAGATGCACGATGCATTTAATTATATGTCTAAATCTGATTCACCAATGAAGGATGCATTTAAAATGTCAAATCCATGGTGCATTACAACACCACCAGGCTATGCTTGTTTTTACTTAGACCCCTTTCTATTTCAAAACGACTACTTTGCAACATTTCAAGGTATTATTGATACTGATAAGTTTAATGTAAACAAAGACAATTCACAAATTATATTGTACCCCAAGGTAGACCATTCCTTTGTTATAACAAAGGGTACGCCTATTTGTCAAGTTATTCCTTATAAAAGAGAAGAGTGGGTTGCGACATATACAGTCAAAGAACATAAAGATTATGTAGAAAACTTGTCAAAATACACTTCAGAAAGTGAAAATAAAACTATGGACGAGTTATCTAGAACAGGTCTCGCAGATGAACTGCAGAAAGCAGGCCCATATAAGAGGGGTAAGATATGGACTCCGAAACATAAAGACTTCAAAGAGGATATGGAAGGTTGTCCATTCGACCCAACAACAGGTAAAATGAAACCTGAATTTGAACATCTAAATACTTCAAATACCAGTGAGGTACAACTAGAAATGGATTTTAAAGACAAACAAAGAAGTATGACAGACTTGAATTGGGACGGTCACGATGGCAGTTAGAGCAATATTTCCTACCTATCTTTTTCATAGAAATTTTAATCAAGAGAGTTTAGACCCATCTAGAGGATACTCTATGGAATATAGTAAAATGCTCAGAGATGAGATGGACGCTATGAGACGTAGAGACCCAATAGGTAGACAACTTTCTAATCAGTACACTGGTTGGCAATCTAATGACGGATGTGAGAGTAGTCCAACTTTCCAAAAGTGTATGAATAGAATTATTACCTTTTTTAATGATGAAGTATTACCTTTTCATGGATTAGACCCTAACGTTTGCGAAATAGGGATTACTAATTCTTGGGCAAATATCAACGATAAGGGTGCTTGGAATGCGCCACATTTACATAATGGTTGTTGGTATAGTGGAGTATTATATATTCATGCAGAAGGTGATGAGGGTTGTATATCTATGATTGATACACATCTAAAAGTAGCTGCAGATTTTCCACATAGTGAAAGAACACCGACTTCAATTCCTTTTGAACCTTATACTGGTGAGTGTATATTGTTTCCGAGTGGTGCAATGCATATGGTTGAACCTAATTCAACCGACAAGGAAAGATATAGTATTTCCTTCAATACATCAGTGACATACAAAACCCCTGATGCAAATAAAGGTCATGTAAAAGATTGGGATAAGAATGAATTATTGTTTGATTTAGATGAAAATGGAGCCCTAATCAGATAGTTAGATTATCTAAATAGTACTATGGAAATTGTACTAGACGCTCACATCATTTGGAATCTCATCTTAACTCTCGTTGCCGTCCCACTGGGATTCTTCGTTAGGAACATTCTAGCGGAACAACAAAGATTAAGTATACTAATCAATAGAACTAGAGAAGAGGTTGCTAAAGATTATGTCACACGAGACCAAGTGGAAAAAGACTTTCAACGTATGTTGGATGCAATCGAAAGAATTGACGAAAAAATAGACAGACTCCAATCTAAGACCTACTTCCAAGAATAGGTTCCCAAATGGTATAAATAGTAGTAGTTAAGATTATTACTACTGGAATACTATTATGGCATCACCTAATTCAAAGGCAACCTTCAAGGACTACATCAAAAGAGCTCTAGGAGCTCCTGTTGTAGAAATTAACATCGATGACGACCAAATGGACGACAGGGTCGATGAAGCACTGCAATATTTTCGTGAATTTCACTACGATGGAAGTATTAAAACCTATCTAAAACACCAAATTACTCAAGCAGAGATTGATTCGTTTAAGACTAACGAAACACACGCAGCTGCGACAACTGGAACACAGGCGATTGCAAACCAAACTTACGGAGAAGGTAAGAATTATTTGACACTACCTGAACACGTTCTTTCAGTAATTAACTTATTCCCTTTCTCAAGTGGAACTCAAGCAAATATGTTTGATATTCAGTATCAACTTAGACTAAATGACTTGTGGGATTTAACATCCACTAGTGTAATGTACTACTCACAAGTACAATCACACCTTGCATTACTTAATCAAATGTTAGTGGGTCAGATACCTATAAGATTTAATATGCATTCTAATAGACTGTACATTGACTACAATGCATCAAAATTGACTGCAGATGAGTGGATTATCATAGAATGTTATAGAAAAATAGACCCTACAGACATGACAGATGTTTACAATGATATGTGGTTAAAAAAATATGCAACACAATTGGTCAAGTATCAATGGGGTCAAAACCTATCTAAATTTGGTGGTATCGCACTTCCAGGCGGAGTGACACTTGATGCAGAACGTATGATGACTGAAGCATTAGAAGAACGAACAAAACTAGAGGAAGAGTCAAGGTTAAATTACGAAATGCCTGTTATGGACATGATGGGATAACCTCATGGCGACTAACGTATTTTTCAATCACGCAGTAAACACTGAACAACATCTTTATGAAGATTTGGTTGTTGAATCCTTACGAATGTATGGACACGAGTGTTTCTATCTACCTAGAGAAGTTGTAGAAGAGGACACAATCCTTAACGAAGACGTACAATCTAGGTTTGGTGATGCATACTCAGTGGATATGTATATTGAAAATACAGAAGGATTTGAGGGTGAAGGAGACTTAATGTCTAAGTTTGGTGTCTCAGTTCGGGATACTGCAACTTTCGTAATCTCACTCAGAAGTTGGGAAAGATTCATCTCACTAGATTCAAACCTTGCAACATCTTTAAGACCTAACGAGGGAGATTTAATACACTTCCCTATGAGTGGTTCAATGTTCGAAATCAAATTTGTAGAACATGAAAATCCATTCTATCAGGTAGGTAAACTCTTTGTATTCAAATTACAATGTGAATTGTTCGAGTACAGTGGAGAAGACTTCGATACCAATGTCACGGACATTGACTTAATAGAAGACGAACAAGCATACTACATAGACTTAACAATGGCGACTGGTGGTTCAGGAAACTATGTAAACAATGAAAATATTACACTAAGTAGTGTTGTAGTGGGAGAAGTAATATCTTGGAATCCTACTACTAGAAACTTAAGAATTAGAGATAACACTAAGACACTTGTTGTCGGAGATGTACTTGTCGGTGCAGACGGAAGTGCATCACATACAATCTCAAGTATTGTGGATGTCATGACCATGGGTAATGACGGAGCTGCAGATAACTTGGACTTCGAAACAAAAGCAGATGGATACTTAGATTTCTCAGAAACAAACCCATTCGGTGAGGTGACATAATGATAGAAAAAATAATTGCAGAAGTACTTGGTTGCGACCAAGAATTAGTAAAAGAGGATTCACACTTTGTGGAAGACTTGGGTGCAGACTCACTAAACATCGTGGAAGTAGTCATGCAAATTGAAGAGGAGTTTGGAATAGAGATTCCCGATGAGGATGCAGAACAATTGAAAACGGTTGGAGACTTGAGAACATACATCGAGGATAACCAGTAATGTTCGGTACTCACTTTTATCATGAGACGATTAAACGAAGTGTATCTATCTTTGGTACATTGTTTAATAATATCTATATCAAAAAAATCAAATCAGACGGTACTGTTCTTGCACAACAGATAGTCCCCATATCCTATGGCCCAAAACAAAAGTGGTTAGCGAGACTGAATGAAGAATCGAGTCTAAGTGATAATAATAGAAGTGCAATCAGTCTACCTAGACTTGCATTTGAAATAACAGGATTCCAGTATGATGCAGATAGACAACAAAACAAATTAATCAAGACTTCTAAAGGTGGACTAAACGCAGATAAATCAAACCGAGGGTTCCAGTACGCACCTGCGCCATATACAATCAGTTTTACACTTAGTGTTCTTGCGAAACAAGCTTCAGACGGACTTCAAATCGTAGAACAAATAATTCCTTACTTCCAACCCGAATATACAGTGTCTATGAAAATGATTGATGACATGAGTGAAGTAAGAGATGTACCCATTACACTTACAGGTGTAGAAATGACGGACACTTATGAAGGAGAGTTTACCGAAAGACGTGTTATAGAACATACACTTACATTCGATATGAAAATATACTTCTTTGGCCCAATCTACAGTGGTAAGATTATTAAGAATGTTATTGAAAGAACATATGTTAACCCTTCAGTCACTAAAGGATTCTCAACGACTGCAATAGATGAGTCAGGACTGGTTAAAGAGGTTAAACACTACGAACCTGCATTCGGAGAGGTTGCAAACGCACAAAGTTCGGGTACAACAGTGACCTTTGAAAGTGCGATAAATAGTTCTATAAGTGTTGGAGACGAAGTGTTCGATACAGGTAATGCAACGAATCCTACAATTTCTAGTATTGCAAGTAATAAACTAACCGTTGTATTATCAAGTGCAATTACACTTACGAAGAAAACAACACTTAAGTTTGTAGGTTCTGTAGACCCTGAAGATACTTTCGTAGTTGCAGAAACGGTAAATTTTTATGATGACGGTACTGGTTCAACATTTGCAGACAATCAGACTGAAGATGCGAGTTAAATTATGGCAAAAGATATTGATTCAAAACTAGATGATATCCTAGATATCGGAACTAGTATACAAAAAGAAACCAAAGTAGTTAAACTACCTGCACTTCAACGTGCAGAGTCAGTAGACAACGACTACAAGTATGGTCGAGAGACCCTCTACAACCTCGTAGAGAGGGGTCAGGATGCGATTGATGGGATACTTGACCTATGCAAGGAAACCGAACATCCACGTGCTTATGAGGTCGCAGGACAACTTATAAAAACGGTTGGGGATACTGCAGAGAAACTCCTAGACTTACAAAAGAAAGTCAAAGAACTGGAAGCAGAAAACCCAAATCTAAAAACACAACACAATCATCTATATGTGGGTTCCACTTCAGATTTACAGAAATACTTGAAGAAAAACAAAGAATAATTTTTATACTTAGGAAACTCCTTTGTATAAATACTTATATGGATTTTATAGAAGACTTAAAAAACTTTATTAGTACAGTTGATACACTTGAAGAAAGAGACCAACATAGAAAGGAATACCTTAATATACATAAGGTTTCCAATTTCATGCACATACCTGAAATTAGAGAACAACACAAATACATAATGTCAACAACAAGAACAAAAGAGTGGAACGAAAAGATTGGTAAATCTAATAGTAAACCAAAAACTGAAAAAGGTAAACTTGCCTGCATTAACAATAGTAAGATTGGTGCAGATAGGTGGAGAGGTTCGAAACATTCTGAAGAAACAAAAAGAAAGATAAGTGAATCAAACAAAGGTAAATATGTTGACCCCACCAAAACAATGAAAGAATATCTAATAGAGGGTGAGGTTTTTCTAGGAAGAGAATCAGTTGCAGAAAAGTATGGTATTACAGTTGTGACAGTCCATAATAGAGTGGTTTCAGAAAAGTTTGACAATTGGAGTTTGAGCAATGACTGATGCAATAAATTCTGGCTACCTCGGCAACAACCTTATCAAGAAAGCTGGAATTGATATCCAGTATACTGAAGAAGAGTTAAATGAATACATTAAGTGTTCAAAAGACCCCACACACTTCATTGAAAACTATTGTCAGGTCATCTCACTCGATGAGGGTATGGTTAAGTTTAAACTCCGTGGGTATCAAAAAGAATTAATCCAACACTATGATGATAACAGATTCAACGTAGTTCTTGCATCTAGACAGTCAGGTAAGTCAATTACATCATGTGCATACCTAATATGGTATCTATTATTCCATCCTGAAGTCACCGTAGCAATCCTCGCTAACAAGGGTGCTATCGCACGAGAGATGGTTTCTCGTATCGTGACTATGTTAGAGTCAGTTCCGTTCTTCTTACAGCCAGGTGTTAAGATTTTGAACAAAGGTTCGATTGAGTTTGCGAATGATAGTAAACTAGTAGCGGCCGCAACATCTTCAAGTTCAATTCGTGGTCTTTCAATCAACCTACTATACCTCGATGAGTTTGCATTCGTAGAAAATGCAGAGGAATTCTATACTGCGACATATCCAGTGGTGACATCGGGTAAAGAAACTAAGGTTATTATTACCTCTACTGCAAACGGTGTAGGTAATATGTTCTACAAGATATATGAAAGTGCAGTGCATGGTCAGTCAGAATACAAGTCATTTACAATTAACTGGGACGATGTGCCAGGCAGAGATGAGGCATGGAAGAAAGAGACTATTGCAAACACTTCGGAAACTCAGTTCGAACAAGAGTATGGTAATAGTTTCTTAGGAACAGGTAATACACTTATCAGTTCAAATTGTTTGTTGGGTATGAGGTCTCTAGATGCAGAGTGGGGTCATGACGACTTCTTTATGTACAAACAACCCACTCCCGACCACACCTATATATGTACAGTAGACGTTGCAAAGGGTAGGGGGATGGACTTTTCAACATTCACTATGTTTGATGTGACAGCCTCACCATTTGAACAGGTTGCAGTCTATAGGAACAGTATGATATCACCTATGCTGTTTCCTGATATTATAAATAAGTATGCAAAGGCGTATAATGAAGCATTAGTAATTATTGAGAATAATGCAGAAGGTGGAATGGTTGCAACACAACTACACTTCGATATAGAATATGGGAATGTCTTTGTTCAGGGTCAAACAAAAGTTGATGATATTGGTGTGACCATGAACAAAAAGATTAAGAGAATAGGGTGTTCTACACTTAAAGAGTTATTAGAAGAAAATAGATTAACTTTGTGTGACCGAAATACTATTACTGAACTTATGACATTCATAAATAAAGGTATGTCGTTTGAAGCGGCAAAAGGGTATCATGATGACTTGGTAATGAATTGTGTCCTATTCAGTTGGTTTGTCACCACAGAATATTTTCACCACCTAACCAACCATCAAATAAAAGACCTTTTGTACGCAGAACAACAAAAGTTAATAGAAAACGACCTACTACCTGCAGGTATCTTTGGAGCTGGAAATCAGACACCCGAAGCTACATCCTTCGTAGATAATGAAGGGGATAGGTGGTATGTTAAAGGAACATAAATAATAGAGAAGAATGTAAATTGGTGTCGTTAGATGCTGTATTGTTATAAATAAAACAGTAAACAATAACTTTTTACATTAACAGGAGAAAAGTATGGCATTTCAAGTATCACCAGGCGTACAGGTCAAAGAAGTCGACCTTACAAATGTTGTACCAGCAGTTTCAAGCACAACTGGTGCATTCGCTGGTTCATTTCAATGGGGCCCTGTTGATGAAGTAATAACAGTTTCAGATTCAAAGGGTTTGGTAGACACATTCGGTTCACCCGCTAATACAGATGCAGGTGCAGAAGATTTTTACACAGCAGAATCTTTCCTAAAATATGGTTCATCATTAAGAGTTGTCAGAATTAATTCAACAGGAATTTTTTCTGCAAACGCTTCAGGTGCAGCCAGTTCACTACTTAAGGGTGGTGAAGACTACACTAACACATATAAGTCAGGTGGTCAGGCAGGAACTGTTGGAAAATTCATTTCAAAATACGGTGGGTCTAAAGGTAATTCATTAAAAGTATCAACGTGTGCAGGTTCAGATGCGTATTTCAATGACACCGTCACTACGACAGGTGGTGCAGAAGCAGTTGGACAAACAACAATTACAGTAGCAGCATCGAATGTATTCACATTAAGAGACATAATCACGTTTCCACAAACACATAATACTCAATATAGAGTGTTAACTGCTCCAAGTGGAACAACAATTACTATTGAAGCACTAAATCAACCTGCAGGAACAGGATTAACAACTGCAGTTGCAAGCGGTGCTAATATCGATAGATATTGGGAACATTACGGTTTATTCAGTAAAGCCCCAGGCAAATCTGCAACATCACTTGCAGCTGGTGGTTCTGATGATGAAATTCACGTTGTAGTCGTAGACGAAGACGGAGTATTCACTGGAACAACAAACACAGTATTAGAAACACACGGTTTCTTATCATGTGCATCAGACGGTAAAGATTCACAAGGTGCATCAAACTACTATAAAGACGTATTAGAAACAAAATCAGACTACGTTTACTGGTCAGCACACTCAACAGGAACACACGCAGGTGTGGCCGTTGAGAAAGACCACGCTGGTTCAGTTAGTGCTGCCTTCGGTAGACCTTCTGCACCTGAAAATTCATCACTAAGTGGTGGTGCAAACGGTAGAAGTACTACTGCAGGACAAAAACAAACTGCATGGTCAGACCATTTCGCAGATGGAGACACTGCAGACTTGTCTTTCTTAATCGTAGGTTCTACAAGAACTGATAACGGTTCAGGAGTAGACCAAGACCTACTTACAGATTGGACAACACAAGTTAACCAAGCAATTCTAGTTGCAGAAGCAAGAAAAGATTGTATGGTAATCGCAAGTCCAAGACGTTCATCAGTGGTTAACGTTTCTAATGAATCAACACAATCAACAAACGTTCTTGCTGATTTCAACACTGCAACTTCTACAAGTTTTGGTGTATTTGATTCAACATGGGTCTATCAATACGATAGATTTAACGATAAGTACTGTTGGATTCCTGCAAATGGACACACAGCAGGCATTATGGCAAGAAGTGATTTACAGAGAGATGCATGGGTTTCACCTGCAGGTTTCTCAAGAGGTCAATACTTAGGTATAACCAAAATCGCATTCAACCCTAAACAAGCATCTAGAGATGACTTGTATCGTGCAAGAATTAACCCAGTCACAACATTCCCAGGCCAAGGTACAATCCTGTTTGGTGATAAGACTGCATTAACAACACCTTCTGCATTTGATAGAATTAATGTGAGAAGACTTTTCATAGTTCTAGAGAAAGCAATATCAACTGCTGCTAAAGCGCAACTCTTTGAATACAACGATTCATTCACAAGAGCACAGTTCAGAGCCGCAATCGAACCTTTCTTAAGGGATGTGAAGAACCGAAGAGGTTTGATTGACTTCTCAGTAGTTTGTGATGAAACAAACAACACTGATTCAGTCATGGATAGAAACGAATTTGTATGTTCTATCTTTGTTAAACCTGCTCGTTCAATTAACTATATAACTTTGAACTTTGTCGCTGCTAGAAGTGGTGTTCAGTTCGAAGAAATCTATTCAGCAGTTTAACAGGAGTAAGATAAATGTCAACAATAGACCAATTTAAAGCACAATTAATCGGTGGTGGCCCAAGGGCAAACAGATTCCGAGTCTTTCTTCCTCGTGCAGGAAATAAAATCGAATTCTTAGCAAAAGGTGCTTCGATACCTGCTGCTACACTCGGTGAAGTGCCTGTAATGTATAAAGGAACTACACTTAAACTTGCTGGTGACAGAACTTATGCAGATTGGGAAGTGACAATTATCAACGATAATGAATTCTCCGCTAGAACTGCATTAGAACAATGGCAACAAGAAATACAAGGTCATGGAACATCAACAGGTTCAGCAACAACAGACTACTTGTTATCAAGAGCATTTGTCGAACAGTTAGGTAAAGACGACTCAGTCCTTGCGAGATATGAATTTTTTAACTGCTTCCCTAAAGAAATCGGTTCAATAGCACTAAGTTATGACACTGAAAACGCTTTAGAAGAATTCGCAGTGACATTCACATATTCTCACTGGGAAAGAGTAATTTAGTTCTCTTTAAAGAACAGTGAAGAATATCACTATGTTAAGGTGGTATAAATAATAGTATGGATATATTTGGATTTGAAATCACTCGTAAAAAAGACGAGTTAAGAGCCGCAGAGGTCAAAACTGCAAAAAGTTTTGTCCCTCAAGTTGACGATGATGGAACACCCATTGTCGCTCAACAAGCAGGTTATATCGCAGGTGGTGCTTATGGTGCCTATGTCGATATGGAAGGGGGTATCAAGAATGAGGTTGAACTTATTCGAAGATACAGAGAAACTTCCTTAGTACCTGAATGCGATGCGGCTATTGAAGATATAGTGAATGAGTGTATCACATCGGATAGCGCCGATAGGATAGTGACACTCGACCTCAGAGATGTGAAGCTCTCTGATAGCATCAAGAAAAAGATGCAAGACGAGTTTTACAGCATCCTATCAATGATGAAGTTCAATCAGAACTCTCATGAAATATTCCGAAAATGGTACATCGATGGAAGAATTTACTTCCATAAGGTAGTTGATAGCAACAGAACCAAAGCTGGTATTGTTGACATCAGACAGGTTGACCCTCTTAAGATTAAGAAGGTCAGAAATGTTGAGACTAAGAAAGACAAGAAAGAAGGTGTAGACATTGTCACGAAGACGGAAGAATTTTACATTTTCAACGATAAAGGTTTCGACAAGACTGGTACTAATGAAGGTACAACAGTCAGAATTGCACCTGAGGCAGTGACTTATACTACTTCAGGATTGTTAGATTTTAACAAGAATGCAGTTATTGGTTATTTGCACAAGGCATTGAAGACTGCGAATCAGTTATCAATGATGGAAGATGCACTAGTAATCTATAGATTGTCTAGAGCACCTGAAAGAAGGATTTTCTACATTGACGTAGGTAATCTTCCAAAGGCAAAAGCAGAACAATATCTTGCAGATGTAATGAACAAGTATAGAAATAAACTTGTTTACAATGCAGATACTGGTGAAATCAAAGATGATAGAAAACATATGAGTATGTTGGAAGATTTTTGGTTGCCAAGAAGAGAAGGTGGTAGAGGAACGGAAATTACAACCTTGCCTGGTGGACAAAACCTCGCAGAAATTGACGATGTAGAATACTTCAAGAAGAAGTTATATCAGTCATTAAATGTTCCAAGTTCTAGAATGGAGTCGGATAACGGATTCAATATGGGTCGTTCTTCGGAGATTTCTAGAGACGAACTTAAGTTTAATAAGTTCACTAACAGACTTCAGAAGAAGTTTGCTAGAGTGTTTACTGATTTGTTAAGAACTCAGTTAATTCTTAAAGAAGTTGTTTCGGGTGAAGAGTTTGATAAAATGAAAGATTTTATACAATATGACTATACTGCAGACAACCACTTTACAGAGTTGAAAGAACAGGAGATTCTTAGAGAGAGATTAGATGCACTTCAGACTGCTAGTGAGTATGTTGGTAAATACTTCAGTAAAGAATACGTTAGAAAGTATATACTAAGACAGACCGAAGAGGAAATCAAAGATATTGATTCCCAAATCGAACAAGAAAAGGCTGACGGTGGTGACACTGGTGGTGGTGATGGGTTTTACGACTCAAACGAACAAGGAGATGATTAATGAGTAAAGTTGCGAGAGAAATAGTTGATACGATAGAAAAGGGTGAATTGCAGGGTGCAAAAGACTTAATCCATCAAGGTATCAAAGAGAAAGCTGCACAAACAGTTGATTTTAAAAGAGTTGAAAGTCAAACTAATTGGATGGATTCTCAGAAAGAAGAACAAGAAGGTTAACAATGAAATCTTTTACCACTATGGTACATGAGTTGCATGAAGCGAAGTTTAAACTTCCTACAGGGCATAAAGAACTTAAACATGATACTGTTAATGTTGGTGGAAAGAACGTTGATATCGTTTTTGCAATGCACGAAGGTAAAGTACACGCATTTGTAAATGGTGAAAACTTTACAGGAACAAGTCCTTATAAAGACTTAAAGAGTGCAGAAAAAGAATTTAAAGACATCAAACTGGTTATGAGGAACATGGGTGAAGAATTTGGTGTCTCAATAGAGGAAATAGTAAATGAAATTAATAGCAGAGTTTAACGAAACCATATCGCCCATAATTACAGAGGGTGTAAATGGTAAAAAGGACTACTTCATAGAAGGTGTCTTTATGCAGGCAGACATAAAAAACCGTAATGGTAGGGTCTATCCCAAATCCATTATGGAAAAGGAAGTTAACCGTTATAAGAAGGAGTTCGTAGAAAAAGACCGTGCATTCGGTGAGTTAGGACATCCTGAAGGGCCTACTATTAATTTAGATAAAGTGTCTCACTTAATCCAATCATTAGAGTTGGAAGGTAAGAACTATATCGGTAAAGCAAAGGTTTTAAGTACTCCAAACGGAGAGATTGTAAAAGCTCTCATAAACGATGGTGCAAAACTCGGAGTATCTTCTAGAGGACTAGGTTCTTTAGAACAGAAGGGGAATGCACAATATGTTAAAGACGATTTTCAACTTGCTACTGCAGGTGATATCGTTGCAGACCCATCCGCTCCTGAGGCATTTGTCGAAGGGATTATGGAAGGTGTCGAATGGGTATACCAAAATGGTATCCTTACAGCACTTCAAGTAGAGGATATGCAGAAAGAACTTAAGTCTGCAAGACTAAATAACCTTGAAGAAACGAAGTTAAATCTATGGAAAAGGTTCGTTGAGAGTCTATAACATATAAATAAAATAAAGTAATACATTAAAGTATTAAAACAGGAGAAAAAAATGGCAGAGTTAGAAAATAACCTTACAGTTGACGAAACTGTAGAAACAGTATTAGAGGCAGGACAACCTGACGCTAAAGCTGAAAAAGGTGACAAGAAACCAGTCAAACAAGGTTCATCCGATGCTGAGTCTATTGAGTCAGGTAAAGCGGAAGTCGTCCCAGTTGAAACCAATCCTGTTGACAAAGCAGTTAAGGCAGTAAAAGACGCTGAGAAGAAAGTTCCTTCAAATGAAGGCGACCCTCAGAAGAAAGGTGCTGGTAAAGCTGAAAAGCAAGAGAAA
>OCVR010002205.1_pt1 | contig 14839 bp, 10 predicted proteins | sample 1539091 | NCBI WGS metagenome assembly OCVR01 (sample SAMEA3355530, study PRJEB22509) | marine metagenome | biome: marine; feature: coastal ocean; material: water | place: USA | collected 2010-08-07 | depth 16 m | reverse complement strand
CCGATGTAGCGTCTCCACCGGGCTGTTCAAAAAAAGCTCTAATGGGCCTCAAACTGCTCCGTTCAAGACATCAGTTTGCATCTTGAACAGTGTCTCCATTCCACCATCAGCCTGAGCCAATAGGGCGCTCAGTTCATCAGCAGAGAAGGTAGATTCTTCTCCAGTACCTTGAATTTCGACGTATTTTCCATCGCTCGTTTTGATCACGTTCATGTCAACATCTGCATTTGAGTCCAGGATATAATCGAGGTCAAGGTAAACATCACCATCAATCAATCCTACCGAAACAGCGGCGAGGTCATGAGGTATGACGTCCATTTCGTGATTTTTCTGTTCAATGTCTGACAGTGAAGGGGCAGTCCACCCCTCTTTGCGTTGTTCAAATGTCGGCCGGAGGTCAGAAGGTAGACAATCCCCGCTCGCTATCAATCGGCGAACAGCCAAACGAAGGGCGATGTTTGCTGCAGTGATGGATGCGCAACGAGTACCGCCGTCTGCGTTTAGCACATCACAATCGATGTTCAGGGCAACGGGCCCTAGTGCTTCTAGGTCTACAGCGGCTCGGAGTGAACGAGCGATAAGGCGTTCAATTTCTTGCGTCCGACCCTTTGCTCCATTTCGCTCTCGGCGAAACCTGGAATCTGTTGAACCTGGTAAAAGTGAGTACTCAGCATGGACCCAGCCTTTTGTTGCATCACGAGGGAACCAACGTGGGAGTTTGGATTCTTTGGTACAGCAGGCTAAGACAACGGTGTCGCCTTGTCGGTAAAGGACTGATGCAAGGGCATTTGGAGTGAAATCCAATTGCACTTCGACATTTCGCATTTCGTCCGCTTTTCTTGAGAGTTCCAAGTTGGTCTTGAATTTGGCCATGCATCTCCCAGCGGGTTCGCTTCATCAAGCCTTCTCACCTTCCAACTTGGGTGACGCGCACCTTCAAAGCGTTTCAGTGGGTGGAAGAATCATGTCCCAGCCTCAAGCAGTTATTTGCGGCGTTGCTCGCACCCCTATCGGAAAATTTCTCGGTACTCTTTCGCCGTTCACTGCGGTTGAACTCGGTGTATTCTCTGTGAAAGAGTTGCTAAATCGAGTCAACATTGACGCTCAGTCCGGTGTTATTGACGAGGTCCTTTTCGGTCAAGTTCTCCAAGCAGGAGCGGGACAGAACCCTGCTCGTCAAGTCGCTCTGGGTGCTGGACTACCGGTTTCAACCCCTTGTACAACCATCAACAAAGTATGCGGTTCATCGCTCAAGGCGGCCATGATGGCTGCGAACAGTATTCGTGCGGGCGAATACAAAGCCATTGTTGCAGGGGGCATGGAGAGTATGAGTAACGCCCCACAATTGCTCATGGGCCAACGAAAAGGTGCTAAAATGGGTTCATCCACACTCATTGATTCAATGATTCATGATGGCCTCTGGGATGTTTACAATGATGTTCACATGGGTCTCACCGGGGAAACGGTTGCAAAGGAATGCAATATCAGCCGTGAAGATGCTGACCATTTCGCATTACGAAGTCAACAACGGGCTGCCAATGCTTGGGAACAAGGTTGGTTTGACTGGGAAACTTTCTCCATAGAGGTTCCACAACGAAGAGCAGATTCAATCACCTTCAATTCTGACGAAGGAGTTCGGGGCCAAACGACCATTGAATCTCTTGGAAAATTACGTCCGGCATTTGACCGTGAAGGCATGGTCACTGCCGGTAATGCCAGTACGCTTAATGATGGAGCAAGTGCGATCTTAGTCGCAGAAGAATCCTTTGCTCGGGAACAAGGTTGGGAAATTATTGCATACATCCGCGACTATTGCACATCCGGAGTTGAACCTGCTCGTGTCATGAGCGCCCCTATCCCCGCAGTTAAGATGCTGCTTGAACGAAATGAACTTCAGGTATTGGACGTTGATGTCTACGAACATAACGAGGCATTTGCATCTGCATCATGTGCTGTGGCTCAAGAAGTCGGAATTCCTGACGATCGCTTCAATCTTCACGGTGGAGCAGTTAGTTTAGGCCACCCGCTCGGTGCGAGTGGAACGCGTTGTCTCATCACCATGTTAGGGGTCATGCGACGCATTGAAGCGTCTTCAGGAGTCGTTACTCTTTGCCTTGGCGGGGGTAATGCTGTGGCAATGTACGTCACACGAGATGTTTGAATCCAAGGCCCGATTTTTCCTGCTTTGAACGGTTCATGCTAAATAGGGAGCGGCGGGGGCTTCACATTGGGTGTACCAATGGGTTCCTTTCAAGACCTCGGCATAAGCGATGCACTTGCGGAAGTATTGTCTTCGCAAGGTATTAACGAGCCGTTCGAAGTTCAAGTAGAATCTATACCTCCTTCTATGGAAGGCAAAGATGTCTCATGCCGAGCGCCGACAGGGTCCGGTAAAACATTGGCTTTTGGCCTTCCTATGCTGGAAAAAGTCTCTTTTGCCGAGCCAAACCGTCCTCGCGCTCTTATTCTAACTCCAACCCGAGAGTTGGCTGAACAAATCTATGGTGTTCTCAAGCCACTTGCTCGGGTTATTGACAGAACTGTTGGGACCATCTATGGTGGAGTTTCTTACAAGAATCAATACCGAGCCCTTGAGCGCGGATTGGACATTGTCGTAGCTTGCCCAGGGCGTCTGCTTGATTTGATGGAACGAGGTGCAGTTGTCCTCAAGGATGTTGAAGTTGTTATCATTGACGAAGCCGACCGAATGGCTGACATGGGGTTCATGGAACCTGTCTGCGACATTCTTGACCGATGCCTTCCCGACCGGCAAACTGTACTCTTTAGTGCAACACTTGACGACGAAGTTGGGGATTTGATCAAGCGCTATCAACGGGAACCTGTTCGTCTTGAGGTTGGTGCTGAAGAAGTATCAATTACAGATATGGAGCATCATTTCTGGCTTATGCCCCATGCCAAGAAATCTCCGATTTCTGCTGAATTAATTCGTAATTGTGGACGAACAATAATCTTTTGTCGCACCCGACTCGGTGTGGAGCGTGTGAATGATGAGTTGCTTGATGACGGCCTCGGTGTTCGAGGACTGCACGGTGGCCTTTCACAACGACAACGTGACCGGGCTATGCAGGCTTTCAAGCATGGAGAATGCATGGCTCTTGTCGCTACAGACGTTGCCGCAAGAGGCTTGGATGTTGAAGGAGTCAACTGTGTTATTCATTATGATCCTCCGGAAAATGGTAAGGCGTACAAGCATCGTAGTGGACGAACTGCTCGCGGTGGAGCAAGTGGTGTAGTCGTATCTCTTGTTCAGCGCCCTCAGAAGAAAATGTACCATCGTCTTCAGAAAAATGTTGGTGTTAACGTAGATTTTACTCCACCCGACTTTGGCTCCCTTCCTACTTTTGAAGTTGAATACATCCCTCCCGAGCCACGTTCTCGTGGACGTCGTGATGGTGGTCGCCGAGATGGTGGCCGTCGTGATGGCGGTCGTCGAGATGGCGGCGGCGGAGGCTATGGACGTCGAGATGGCGGTCGTCGAGATGGCGGCGGCGGAGGCTATGGACGTCGAGATGGCGGTCGTCGAGATGGCGGCGGCGGAGGCTATGGACGTCGAGATGGCGGTCGTCGAGATGGCGGCGGCGGAGGCTATGGGCGTCGAGATGGCGGTCGCAGAGACGGCGGTCGTCGAGATGGCGGTGGCGGAAATTATGGACGCCGAGATGGCGGTAGACCCGATTACAATCGCAATGAACGTAACCAACGTGACGGCGGATACCGTCGTGGCGATGACCGAGGAAATGATGGTGGCTCACAAAATGACCGCCGTGATAACAGCGGTGAACGCGAAGGTGGAAACCGTCGCAACGACAATCAGCGTGGAAATGACCGCAATGACAACCGTGGAGGTCGCCAAGGTGGCCGAGATGGTGGTGGCGGTGGCTACAACCAGCGAGGTAACGACCGACGCGAGAACCGTGGTGGTCGTGATGGTGGACGTCGTGGTGAGCCCCGTGAAGACAGTGGATATCACGGCCGTTCTGCTCCTAGCCGAGAAAACAACTCTCGTAGTGAAGACAGTGGGGAGAAGAAGGAACACACGGGCAAGAGAGCACCTCCGCCCCGTCCACGTTCTGGACCCCGCCCATCAAGAGCAAACTTTTCCCGACGTAGAGGCTCTCCTCCTCGTTCATTTAAGCGAAAGAAGTGATGGTTCATCAAAGAACAGCAGTTCTTTCATGAGTATTGATTTGGCTGGTCTCTAAGGAATCGGTTATTTGCATCACGATGAATGTGATTGAAGTCTATCTTCGTTCAAGATTGCTTTTTTCTCATTGCAAAGAATATGAACAGCAGAAAAAGTAACGTCGCCCCTGTCCCTCCATAAATCAACATTTGTTGATCTGTAGAACTTGACAATTCATTCGCTTCTGTTAGTTCTTCTAACGTTTGGTTTTGAAAGAAAATAACCTTCTGAGTCAAACTCATCGACATGCACTCATTGGTATATTCGCAGCTGAATTGACTCTTGACAATCACTTCAACATCTACCGCCAGGGTGTGGACTCCATCTGCGTTTAACGGCCAATCGGAGCCATCTGCTGGCGTGTTTACTGTGATTCTAAAGAGTGCAGGGGGCCCATTGGGTTCGACTTCTATCCCAGTGAACGGGAGGGAAAATGCGCTTACTCCATTAACAACATCACCATTTGTGGAAAGGATGAATTGATCTATGCCATTGCCTTGATTGTAGATCTTATATTGTAAACTTTCAATTGTACCTGTCTCTATCATCGCAACAGGATTTGTCATTTCCAGGCTGAGTCCAGCATGCTGCAAGATGTTTGCCATCATGTTCACAGAACTCTCAGCAAGATTGGGAGGCGGCAAACCACTTGTTTCTTGAACAGATGCCGTGATGGTGAGTGACCTTGACTGTACGGCCATTTGACTGTCGGCCCTTATGGCGACTTGGAAGTCCGATTCATCACCCGATGCAAGATAGATTGATCCAGGAGCAGCGGTTGCTAGTCCATCTGCGGTTACTTCGATTGCGATTTTCTCAGTGTGAAGTGAAGGATTGCTAACCGTGCAGTCTGCATATCCAGTCAATGTTGCGCCAGGATGGACTGCGATTTCCACGCTACCGCTTGGGTAAGGTGCAGTACAGCTCAATTCTACAGCGGCCACTACACTCTGTGCGGCCGAATTGTTAACCAAAGGAGAGGCAAAACTTGACGTCAGCAAAATAAAAACCAGCCAAATTATGCGCATATGACAGGCTAAATTCTACTTCTACTTCATTTTGATGCCTGCAATAGGTTCTGTTTTCACTAAATGCAATCGAACAACTCGAGCCTCTCCACGATGTAAATCAGATTCATTGAGCACTGTGGTTTCAACCGATGCGTGTATAATTGACATTTCAGGTGCATGAGGACCGGTTAATTCGGCAAGGATGGTATCGAGGTCAAACAGTAAATCTAACGATTTCGGTCCGCCACTGGTTAAGGGAAATTGACTCTTGTGATAGCCTTCCATGACGAAGTGTCCGCCCGGCTTCAATGCGTGAAGCATGCGAGGCATGTGGCGCTGCCGAATCGGTGTAGGTGTGTGGAACCAAGAGCATGCAATGAGGTCATAATCTTCGGTTTCAAATGAACGAAGCACCAAATCATCGACATGATACTCTACGGTTACATTGTAACTCTCAGCAAGTTGCACGCACTTCTTTTTCCCTTCTTCGGAGAGGTCAAAGACTTCAGCATTCCATCCCTCCCCAGCAGCCCAAACGGCATTTCTTCCTTCGCCATCGGCTGGAAATAGGGCTTTGGAATTTGAATCAGGGTTCATGGATTCAATACGGTTTTTGAGCCACACATTAGGCTCTTTGCCGTATGCGAACGCCTCTAATCCGAATCTTCTGTCCCACATTTCAGGACTTGAGCGCGTATTCTCATCCATCATTCTTCCTCCTTAAGCGGGAGTGGGTGAGAAAATATTCCATGCTCCTCAACAACCTCACAGGCGCCTGGCAGTACGCCAAGCAAGTCGTCTGTAGATAGCCCGGTAACCTTGTAGATTTGGTTCGCTATTCGTTCTTTTTTGGTAAGGCCTGGTCTTAAAATTGCGTAACGTGGACACATTGTACGAATTTCATCCGGAGCGGCAGTCATCATGAGGGGGACTCCATTGATAGCAACGATTCCAATTCCAATTTCAACATTCAAATCCTTGTACCAGGTTCGTTGGCCACGGACGATAAATGCACCTTTTCCAACGTACTCGCCCGTCTGTGCAGTCTTCGAAACTTGTGCAGGCTTGACGCTATAGACCGTTCCATGGGAGCCTCCACTGTTCCAAGCCCTGCTCCAAGAAAGTGCCAGCATAGCAGCTTGGTTCAACTTCTCTTCATTGATGCGCTCATCTCCAAGTTTGTCTACCAGCCGATAGGCTGGTATGTCTGCAGGAAGATGGGTTGGCCTTCGTTCTTCCAGTGCAAACCCTTGAGTTGCTCTTAGGCTACAGGAGGGCGCACCATGAAGGTCTGCGTGAAGGTACATGTCAGAGCCCGAAAGATGCTTTTTGACGACGGAATCATTTCCCTTTGCATCTTTGCCTCCAACCAAAAGGTGGCCTCCACTCACTGTACCCCATCGGTGTTGCTCAAACCACATTCGTTTGCTACGCTTCAACCGGTTGAGTTTACCACTTGCCTTTTGCTTCTCTTCTTTCTTCTTTGCTCGCTTCAATTGCCGCTCAGTTTCTTCTAGAGCATCAACGGCTCCGCTGGTCTTGTTCTTCTGTTTTCTTGCGGAGTCAAAGTATCGTTGTGCATTCTGGTAAACCGTGGCGTCGAGTTCAAGCAAAACTTGTGGGCCTTTCGGTTCGTTTTGTTCATCGGGTAAAATCACGTTGATTTCTCGTTTTGAAGGGTTAATTGAAGTGATCCACGGGATTGATTTGGATGCCTTTTTGACAGCATCCCATCCGTTTGCTTCTACCGCTTCTTTGGTTTGATTGAGAAGACTTTCTACGTGGGTCCAATGTTCTTGAATGAGATGACCTAGGCGTTGCTGTTTCTCGATTTTCACTCCAAATCCGGCTAGGGCCTTCTCCTGCTGGGTCTTTCTTCGGCCGAGGCGATCTGCATCTGTAGATTGTCCGCGACCGGGGCCCGCCTGCTCGAAGCGTTCTTCTTCTCTTCGTTGCAGTGCATGAGCATCATGGCTTCCTTTCCATGAATCCACTGCGAGGCGTAGTGAGGAGAAACTTACAACGGGCTTCCCTTTGTGTGAGGGCAAGAGAATAGGCGTAGCTTCTTTGGTCCTCTTCTCGAGCCATTGGTGTTGCTCGACCAAAGGCAAAGACTCGTACGTGGATAACCAGTTTTCACCATCATCATCGCTGAGTTGAACGATGAGGTGGCCATTTTTTGTTGAATCCAAATCTTCCAATAGTGATTTCAGTGCACCATATATGGCTTCAGCATCGGCTTCTAGAGGGTCCATATTGGGTTCATGTTGAGCAAGTTCACAAACTGCATTAGCGTGAGTTCCTCCGAGGTTCGCTTTTCCACCAAGTGTGGAAACCAGGTCGCGGTCCGATTCTTCAAGAAGAGATTTTACAGCATCTAAATCTAGGGAGTACGGGTCTAATGCGGCAGGTGGTGGGACATATTCAACGCCCTTCTTGAGTGTCCTTCCGGCATATGAGGCGTGGGTTAAGGGCTGAACGATAATTCCATTTTCATCTGCTAAGATGATGTTTCCGTCTCTAAATACTTCGACGTAAAGGGTTCGCTCTCCTCCTTTGGTGTCAAAATGAAAGGATAACACTCTGTCAAAACCAACTTGATTTACAGCCGTTAGACGAGCATTCCGTAGATGCTTTCGCAAAACCATGGCAAACGGGGGAGGCGTCATCGGCATCGGGCGGTCTCGTTGTGACGTGTATATTCGCTCACCACGTACCAATACCAAGTCCGATTGGTCTGCACCTTTCGGATTGAGGCGAAGCACGACTTGTTCATAGTGGGGCATGTATGCTTTTTTGACATAGGCACCGGCCAATTCGTTTAATTCACGAGCAATGGCCCGTAGATCAAAACCTGACATTGCTTTCTTCATTTTGCTACCCCCTTGTTATCCTTGTGAAGTTGAGGTTTATTGAAGGTTCTTCATGCACCGTAGATGACAGAATATCCAGCATCCTTCCAGCCCACTATTCCACTTTCAAGGTCTCGCACATCGGTATACCCGAGGTCGAGGAGTGTTTCGGCGGCTGCTTGAGAACGGTTTCCACTGCGGCAATAGAGGAGAATAGTTGTGGATTTGTCATCTGGCAACTCACTGCTTCGTTCAGATAATTTATCGTGTGGGATAAGTGTCGCATTTTCAAGATGACCATCCGCTTCCCATTCATCTTGAGTGCGAGTATCAAGAAGGAAGGCACCTGCTTCCTCATCAATCGCAGTTGCGAATTCATCAGCATCAAGCCGCATCCAATTTTCCGATTCCGATGTACATCCAGCAAGGCTTACAAGAGGAAGTACGAGGAGAATAAGGGTCGTAATCTTCAATCCTCCAAGGCTCCGCTTCATTGTACCGCCCCTCCATCATCTTGTGAGAATTGCAGCAGGACTTTTCCGATGTTTTTAGCGTCGTGAATGTACTGATGCGCATCTTGAACCTTTTCAGCGGGGAATATACTGTCGACGGTAGGATTGAGATTCCCATCTTCTATTCCTTTGAGAATGCGGTCAAGCTGAGTTTGCATGACGCCCTCATCGCTCCATGTACCCATGTGTACCCCAAATACGGAACGGTTTCGCGTCATGAGCCGTAGAGGGTCAAATTTTGGTGTTTTTCTCATCGCAAAAAGTGCTTTGAGAAGGGAACGTTTTGAGGTGGGAGCTGCTGCTGAGAGTCCGTAGGTGTACAAACGCCCACCTTCTGCAACAACCGAGAGGCTTCGCTTGAGGTGCTCTCCCCCGATGGGGTCGAGAACATGGTCGACTCCCCGCCCGTTGGTTTCTTTTCGAATAATGTCAACGAAATTCTCGTTATGTCGGTCAATGGCGCGTGCTCCGTATTGTTTGATGATCTCGTGCTTAGGAGCAGATGAGGTGGCCCAGACCTTCTCTACACCAGCCCATTTACACAGCTGAAGCGCTGCAATGCCAACGCCTCCTGCGCCTCCGTGAATGAGAACGGAATGGTCAGTATTCATGTGTCCAAGATAGTGAAGCATATGATGAGCAGTAAGGTAAACCACTGGAGTTGCAGCAGCAGATTCAAGTGAAATTGTGTCGGGAATTGTAATGATTCTGGAAGTTTCACACGTCACATGGCTTGCTTGCCCTCCATTACGCATTGCAGCCACAACGCGTTGTCCAATGGTGAATGAAGTGACTCCAGGGCCTAGGGCATCAACATAGCCACTGACTTCGTAACCCGGTGTGAACGGGTAAGGTGGGCGTGGATTGTAAAATCCCATCCGCATTAGTAAATCTGCAAAGTTAATCCCCGCAAATACGACTCTGATTCGGACTTCATCCTTTCCGGGTTCTGGCATGTCCATGGATTGGACGGCGATTGCGGAAACGCCCCCTGCTTTGTTGATAACAACTCTTCTTGGCATAATTTATCCTCCTTATTGTACGGTCCAAATACCGTTTTTCTGTGTGAGATTTCCTTCTTCTTGGTGAGCGAGAAGATGCGATAATGTTTGGTCAATTGCAAGGCCTGGATGGGCGTCAGGTGTATCTTCATATGCAGTTTTTGCAATTTCGTTAACGGATGATTGGCCGGCAATTACAGCATCTAAAACGCGCTGATGCCGAGCGCTCCGGTGATCTATGTACCGTTGAATGGTTTGTTCTGGTAGGGCAATCACTGGGCCGTGACTGGGGAATATCAGATGCGGCTTTGTTTCCTTGAGTCGCTTTAGTTGAGAGATGTACTCGTTCATATTACCTGTTTGAGGTGGGATGAGTATGGTTCCGATTCCGGCGACCATATCCCCTGCGATCAATCCAGCATCTCCGAGTAGACAAATATGGCCGGGATGATGGCCTGGAGTTATGAGTACCTCCCAGCATTGTTCTCCGAGTTGAAGTTCATCTCCATCACAGAGAATACGGTCACATGGGACGCTACGAGAAGTATATTCACTACCCCAAATAGGAGCATCAATCGCTTCGCGAAGTAAACCTATGTCGGCAAGATGGTCGCCGTGGCTGTGTGTGAAAATGACCGCCACAAGGGTGCCCTTGTGTCGGTCGATAGCCGTTGCCAAAGATTCCATGTCCTCTCGCATGCGAACAGCAGGGTCTACCAGGACATAATCTCCTTCGGGGTCACCTACCATGTAGGCGTTGGTATGGTCTGCTGGCGGTAACGTTGCAGTCTTGATCGGGATGACTTCGACACCGTGGGCAAACAGGATTGAGCGTCGTCCGGGAAGTCTCAAAGCAATGTCATCTGCTGCCTTTTCCATGTTGCGATCAAATCGGTCAAGTGTCCGTTCAATTTCCATCAGAAGCGTGACTACGGGTGGAGCCACTTTCATCTCGTAAGAACGCCATTTTGAAAGAATATCCAGAGGTCGTGCCCATTTGACTTCGGTAAATTCGGTTTGAGGTTCTAAATCAATTTCAGGCATCTGATTTGATGAACCAGCGTGGAAATGGAGGAATGCGTTGTCAAATTGGACAGGTCCAAAGGGAGGCGTAATCCGGTGGCTGAGTACCTTGATGTTCTCCCTTGACACAGGGAAGGCGGCGTTCATGGCCATTGGGAGCCAGTTCTTTTTGTCACTGACAATCGCTAATCTTGCTTCTAAAGGAACTGCGGTTAATCCATTTGTAGCAGGAACGAGGCCAAGTTCCTCACTCATCTCTCTCAATATACAAGCGATTGTTGTTGCTTCTCTTCCTTCGAGTTGTGGAAATGACTCAACTGCTTTCGTGTCTACAGATGATACGCCCCCACCTGGAAAAGCCCAGTAATTGGGAAAGGCTCTCATGGTTATGGAACGCTTACCCAGGAGTACTTCAACGCCTTCGGGGCCATCTCGGGTGAGGGTCATTGTCGCCGTTGGACGCGCAGAGCGACGAGAGGCGGGAGCAAAGTTGACACCTTCAGGTACTTCACTCATGAAGGGGCCTTGAGCGGCTTACCTTCAAGGCTTGCGTATCGTTCATGCTTCTTGGCGGCGAATGAAAGCTGCACCAAGCAATGAAAGCGTGGCGAGCATACCTGTGAATCCTGGCAGAGATGGATTTTCGTCGCTGTAGGCGTCGGCTGAGGAAGAGTAGAGCCGAACGGTGTTCCATGATTCTTCAACTCCACCGTTGTTGGTAATGTAGATCATATCGCCCTCAGAGAGTGTTCCCGAATCATCTGCATCAACAAAGAAAATGTATTGGCCATCTTCAGCCATAGCATCCATGTAATCCTCATCACGCAAATCCGTTTCAGAGGTCATGGCATCTTTGAGACCGAATCCAACATCATCTACCTCTTCACAGGTACGAATTTCAGTTCCATCTTCATCATAGTCGGTATCACAGTATGAAAGAACGATTGAATAGTCCTCAGCGGCTCCTTCAAACAAAAACGGAGCATCTCCTGCCATGATGGTATAAACTGACATATCGCCGTTGTTTCCATTTTCATCATAGAAGCAAACATACTCGCTGTAACTTCCGGTCATGGTGTCGCTGGAATCATAGGCCATGGCGATAATAACGTGACATTGGTCTTCATAGGAATAGCCTTCAAGATCAGCCTGTTCTTCGAGCATGGTAATGCCGTAAAATACACTAAATACACCATTCTCATCATACGAGAAGGTTTCTTCTCCCATTGAATGGAGAAACTTAACATTCGGGTTTTCGTTTGTGTAGTATTCCTCTTCAGCAACAATACCAAACTCAACTTTCTTGAATGATTCAATGTCCTCATAGACGGAGAACTTGAATCCTGTGGTTTCCCAAGTGGTTTCGTCGTAAACAGAGGAGAAACTGTGATCCTCCCAACCCCAATCGGATTCGTCACTACCATCCTCACAATCTTCGTTTCCATCTTCATAAAATTCTGAATCAATAAACTCGCCCGAATCGCATTCAAACATTGGTAGGACATGCATGAATACCCCCGAGCCAGATTCTCCATCATATTGGTAGAATATAATTTGAGTTTCATTTAATGGATCACTGAATTCAAAGGCTTCTTCATCTCCGTTCACGAGAGGAAGGTGTTCGATGCAGATGTCGGTTGTTTGGTTGTAATCACCCATACATTCCTCTCCAATATTGCTCCAATTGGTGTAAGGAATAGAGAGGTGAGTTCCGTTAAACTGGAGATTCCAAATCTCATTATCGTCCACCCCAGCATCTTGGAGCATAATGGAGATATTATTGGGGATGGTAACATTTGTCGTATTCATTGGCCCATTCCATTCCTTGTTGCTCAAGTCGTCGATGCCCAGGTCAGTATCACACATGCTCATGTTGAGATTGGTATTGTTCCATACGCTCAAAAACTCATTCTCTGCGAGAACATTGGTGTCCATGAAAGCATCGCAATACCACATGTCCACAAATTGAGAGTCTTCTGTTGCGGGTTCATCTGAACCGTCAGAACAATCCACTATTCCATCGTTCCACTGATCGCTACTAATCAACTCGCCAGTTGTTTCACATTCAAACATGTCTTCGGTAGTGATGAGAAGTATTGAACCTGTAACGTCGTCATACTGATAGAGCATCCCTTCACCGTCTTCAAAACCGAGGTCGAGTTCGAACGCTTGAGAGTCGGATTGGGTGATCATTCCAATGGATTCCGTGCAAAGGGAGGTGTTCATGGTGCTGTCGTAAGTTCCACCGTTTTCGGTACAATCCTCGGCCGATTCTGAATCCAGTGCGTATGTTACGGTCATGTTCATTCCGTCATGAGCCACCGATGAAGCGACACCATTGAAAATGTCGTTGATGAAGAATTCCAGAGGCAGATTAAATGTCTCGTTCTCCGCGAAAATGTGTCCATCCATCACTTCAGTATCACACAGCGATGTGTCAAGAGATGTATCGTTCCAAACTTCCATTACGCTGCTGTTTCCAATCATTGTAGCGTCAACACCTTCCATGCAAACATAGAGGGTGAGGAATACTGGACTGCCATCTTCGTCGTGTGTCATTGATTCAAAGTTGTTTCCGGACCAATCCTGTTCAACCGTGAATGGAAGTGCTTCAGTTGAAGCATAACTCGACATGTCGGCTTCAAGAATTGCAGTCATTTCATCGAGTGTGTGGAGTGTGAATGTGCCGGATTCATCGTTGGAATCAATTTCAACCTGAATGCTTCTCATCTCGAAAAGGGCGTTGACGGTAATGGTCACCGTGTGGATTTCGCTGTCAAATACCGTCATTTCGGCACTGAATACGAACGTGGAAACAGCGTCCATGGGTTTCATGAGTAGAGAGAAGTTAGCCGACGAAAAGTCGTATGCGGACAGGTCAATACCTGCTTCAGAATCCCCATTTTCATCAGAACCATCCTCGTCCATTCCATTTTCATCAGAACCATCTGAACAATCCTGGTCGCCATCGTCGACCCAATCAAAGGGTATTTCTTCACCGTTGTCGCAAATGAACACTTCATCCTCGCCCGTGTCCTCATCCATTTCTTCAAAGATGAGGTCAACGGATAAAATAAACGAGTTCAATTCATCAATAGTGAGTTCACCAGACTGGTCCTCGTCTGCCTCTGCGTAGGCTGATTCCAATGCCTTATCCATTTCATCTGTCCTCTCCACCAGAACCAATTCCTCAAGGAACACAAAGAATTCCTCCATACTAATTGAATCGCTGTTGTCATAATCTGCTTCTTGGAGAAGTTCCTCCGGTTCAATGCCTGTCTCAGCGCCTTCATTGCTGCTGTCTTCTCTACCGGAAGTTTCGTCATCTTGCATGTCATCGTCGTCCATGATGCTCTTCATCACATCTTCATAGGAAGTTGCGCTGGTCATGGAAAATTTCTCCCCGTTGTAATCAACGTAGATCATGGTGCCGTCCGAGGTTGGTTGCGCCCACCATTTTTCTTCAAGAGTCATCATTGGGCCGAGGTCAACAGATGATTCAAAATAGACTCCTTCAGGACTAAAGATGACCGTTTCTAATACGTCTGCATCCATCATCTCACCCTCTAAGTTCATTGGTCCTGACCATGTATCGGTGTAACCTGCTGTTTCTCCCGCAGCGGGGCCTTCATCCATGAGCTTGATGAAGTCGTTGACCGCCTGAATTAAGATTTCTTCAGATAAACAAGCGAGATCATTTCCTGCACTTTCGTTGTAGTTGTATGCCGTTTCATCATTACAACCGGGGATGATTTCTTCAATTACATCGGCCACTGAATCTTCGGTAGGTTCTGTGCACCCTGCTAGGAGGAGTAAAGCGGTCATTAAGAAAGCAAGTGTTTTCTGCATAGATTATCCTATGGTCATCAGTATATCAACGTTTTACCTGCGCTAAGTTTTCACGTTATCCTCCGAGGGTAAAAATAGGGCCGATGGTACCGATGGTTCATGACTCATGAATCGGTAGAGGAGCATTTGGCTGAGATGGCTGACCTCATCGAGCAAGCAGAAGCCATGGGAATTGACCTCTGGCCAGAAACCAAACCCTCACGCCCATGGGCCAAATATGCATTGGCGTCATTCATGACCATCATGATGCTTTCTTGGGTTTCAAAAGTTCTTTTCCGCTTCGTTTGAGTTGAGGACATCCTCACCGTTGATTTCAAGAAGGACTCGTTCTTGGCCACGAATACAGTCCCTTAGTGTAGCGGTCCATCATGGAGGATTCTGGTTCCTC
>OCVR010002202.1_pt1 | contig 14850 bp, 9 predicted proteins | sample 1539091 | NCBI WGS metagenome assembly OCVR01 (sample SAMEA3355530, study PRJEB22509) | marine metagenome | biome: marine; feature: coastal ocean; material: water | place: USA | collected 2010-08-07 | depth 16 m | reverse complement strand
ATATTATCCTAGATTTCACATCTCTTGGGGAAGTACATTACAAATTCAATAATCGGTCTAAGAAAGATGAATACATCTACTCTGGAGAATCGATTACTCTTACTGAGACAACGGTTATCTGCTACTGGGCAAGTGCTAATGGATACTTAGATTCACCGATTCAGTGTGAGACATACTTTATAGATGTTGATCATAGTCTACCATTACTTTCTGTAGTAGGTGACAGCATCGACTTATTTAGTTTTGAAGAAGGCTTATTCGAATTTGGCCCCAATGCCGAAGAAGAATGGCCACACTGGGGTGCTAACTTCTGGAATGATGATGAAAAACCAGTTCATTTCCAATATTACGTGGAAGGTAAGATCGTCTACGAAGAAGATGCCGCATTACAAATACATGGCGGTCGTGAATCTAGAACAAGTCCAATGCGATCATTTCGTATGGTTGCTAATCAATATGCCGACCAGAGATTCGAATATCCATTCTATGGCAGTAAGCCTGATCTACAAGCCGTAAAGAAAATAGTAGTCCGTAATGCAAGTGGCGACTTCAATGCTGCACACCTGAGAGATGGTTTTCTCTCTAAGCTTGCTACGACTCATGGATTAGACATAGATGCTTTAGGGTACGAACCTGTTATTTGTTATCTCAACGGATCTTATTTTGGAGTCATGGGACTCAGAGAAAAAGCGGATGAATATTTCATCAATCAGAACTATGGATTAGACCTCAATACATTCAGTGTGGTAGATGTCGATACCGCAGTTGTCCATGGATCATCTAGTGATTTTGTAGAGATGCATGATTTCATTTGGGGTAGTGACATGACTGACAACAGTAATTTTGAAAAGGCAGAAACACTTCTTGACATCAATAGCTTCATAGACTACTTTATCATGGAGCTGGGACTTAATAATAAAGCTTGGCCCCAACATAATATCAGATTTTGGAAATCTGATACAGAAGGCGGAAAATGGAGATATATTATGTACGATATGGATATCGCAATGTACAGATGGCCATGGACCAAATATAACCAAGATCTGCTTGGGCTTAAAATGGTAGAATACTTAGATACCAATAAGCATGTAAATATTCTAAAAAGCTTAATGGATAATAAATCCTTTAGACAACAGTACTCTAATCGTCATCAAGATTTGTTTAATACATTACTTGGAGAAATACAATTTGCCAAAGAATTAGATAAGATGGTAAATATTTTAGATCCTGAGATGCCTAGACAATTTGAAACGTATCCTGGCACTTACTATGATTGGATTAATTACTATATCGATCGTATGCATATCTATATACAAGAACGACCATATTATGCTAGGTTATTTATGGATGAGTACTTTCAACTCGGAGGAGAAGCGGGTATTACTATCACTAGTAGCCACCCAGATGATACTAATATTTCTCTTAATTCTCTAGACGAGATCACCCTACCCTTCCAAGGGTACTATTTTCAAGATATTCCAATCGAACTATCAGCAACATCGAATAATTCAGATTTAGTATTTGATCATTGGAAAATTGAAGGCGGCGGCATTACGAGCTATTCTTACCGCAATCAAGACGAATTCTCTGTCAATGATGGTGATAAAATCAAAGCGATATTTGTAACCAAAAAAGAAAATAGCTTAATACAAAAAGTAATCATCCACGGAAATGATTTATTATATACAGTTGACCTTATTAATGACGCCAAAGCTACAGTCAACATATACAGCAGCAATGGATCTAAAGTATATCAACAAAAGAATAGCACCCTATCTCCTGGACAAAATGTACTCTACCTTCCAGAGCTAGCCGCTGGCTACTATATATTCAATATCGCAAACGACAATTTCGATCAATCATACCCAATAACAATAGTTCAATGATGAAGACAATTTTATTTCTTCTTTGCAGTACAATTTTATTTATCAACTGCGACAAAAAAAAGCCTTTGGACACTACCATGAATCAAGACATGGAGATAGACACCATGGAGAATCATCCCGTAGCGTATATCGAGGAAATTGGACGTTTTCCTAGTGTGATCAATGAATGCTCTGGCATGATCAATATAGATAATAGAATCATATCTATGAATGACGGCAGCACACATAGCTTACTTCAAGAAATCAATCCTATTACCGCAGAAATCATCTCTACTATCAACGTAGCTAAAACATCTAATATCGATTGGGAAGCACTTCAATATAATAACGAAAATATCTATATCGCTGACATAGGAAACAATGAAGGAGATAGGGAAAATTTAAGTTTATATACAATACCTTATCAAGCTGGACCAGAAATAATTTGCATAGATACAATCAATTTTATTTGGCCGGATCAGACAGAATTTATAGCCAGCAACTCTCATCCATACGACTGCGAATCTATGTTGGTAGAAGGCAATGTAGCGACCTTCTTTTCTAAAAACAGAAGCGACCTAAAAACGAATGTATATCGATTAGACCTTACGACAGAGCTAATCACAAAAGGTGAAAGTATAAGTATCGTGGGACTAGCTACCGATGCTGTAAAAGATCCATCTGGAAATGTAATCCTACTCAGTTACCTAACTTTCAACGGCAATACTTTTGCTAATAAAATAAGTATCCTCGAAGTATCTGATGGCGTATACAAGCTCAAAGAAAGTATACCTATCTCTGAGAATACACAGATCGAAGCCATCGTACATATTGAAGACCACAAGTATCTTTTAGGAGCGGAATCAGAGACTAACGAAGGTGGATATTTGTATTCGTTAGACTTGGGTGAATTTTATGAATAACAGCGTTTAATAATACTCTCCCCTCATGGTAATAGCCGCAATAATCAATGCAGGAACACATCCTATTATCGACGTGAGTACCCAAGATAAAAACATCTTAACTACGCCAAAGCTATAATCTACTTTTTTCATTTTGGCAAGGACTTTATCTATGTCCATGTCAAACATCTTTGACATTTTTTTCATAACCATAGTAGACTCAATGCCAATTTATTTTATCAAGATGATTAAATCAGGGTTTATCCAATTATGCATAGCGTATGTAAATATCGAAGATATGTAAACACCAATAGTCATGGGAATAAAAGCAGCCACAAATGCAGGACCAAATGAGAAAATACCACCCTCATTCTCTCTCACTTGTAGTACCGATCTAACCATAAAAATCAGAAATACTACATAACCTACAAACCCATACCAGTTTAGAAAATATCTAGAGCTTATAGCATGCAATACACTGCCAAGCACCATTATCACTATTCCTGCATGTAATCCGTTTCTGATACTTATGTCATTCATACTATTCCGTTATTAAATCTCAAAAAATCAAACTAATGCATTAAAAAAAAGAGGTAAAAAAAACCTGCACCTTTGGAAGATGCAGGCCGCTCATTTGGATTGTAATTAGCTTTAAAATTATTATCACAAAATCAAAATGCGAATTTATTATTAAACTCTTTTTAATACTGCTGATGCAATAAGAGAAATGATTAGCCCTATTAAACCATGAGAGAAAATAGACATAATTGCCATAATTCCTGGACTCATAAACATTTCCATAAGCCCTTCCGTTTGCTCCATCTGCTCATCACTCATTCCCTGCGCTTCCCATTGATCTTTTAATGCGTCCATAGCTCCATCCACGAAATCTGGAGCAATCACAGTCATAAATAGATAACTATATATCGCAAGAAGTACTCCAGCAATCAACGAAGTGAGTAAACCCGTACCTAATCCCTGCCCATAAGACATATATCCATTCGTATCAGCATAAGCCTTTATTCCCATCACTACAAAAGCTATGAAAACAATAAAGCTTAGATACTGAACTGGGTTACTACCGTCAGCAGTCTTCATTCCAAGCACATATAGAACAAGATCAAATATTATTAAGGCTACACCCCCGTAGACACCCCATTTCATCGCGGTTTGCATTGGAGTTATATGCTCTTCATCCATCATATTAGTCATAATTAGTTTGGTTTTGATTATTATAAAATTGACTTATACTATTTAGTATTATTAATGTCATGTAAATATTTTGAGTTATAAGCTCTTGATCAAGGCAACACAGACATGGCCTTAGCTTTGGCAAGTATTTTCAATGAAGACCAGAAGTTTAGAGGTCGTAATATATGCGGCATCAATAGTGCTAATTAGTATTAATAAGCAAATCAAATACTGCTCGCACATATATATCGTAATACAAAATATAAAAAATCAACCAACCCAAAGACTTTTTTAGACAAACTACTCAAGGCTATAGATAGTTATAGTTCGAATTTACCATTTTTCGAAGGCACAACCAGCTCTTCTCTAGATATAAATATTACATATTCACCTTAGAACCAATGATCGTAGCTAAGACTTTCCCAGTCAGAGAAGTTGATAGATAGTTATTGTTAGCCGAAATAGACTTTTTCTTATTGCTCTCATATGTCCAACTAATACTTGGGTCGAAAACTGTCAAACATGCCACCTCACCAGATTTGATAGCAGGAAGATAAGTTTTCATTTGAATACGAGGTCCAAGGGTAAGCGCTGATATAATTTGCTCCAAGGGTATATCCTCTGAGAGATGTGTATTTACTGCTGCAAAACATGTCTCTAGTCCAGTAGCACCAAATCCCGCATAACTAAACTCAAGCTTTTTTTGCTCTTCTTCTAAAGGTACATGATTACTAACTATAGTTTGTATGCTTCCTTTTTTGACTGAATTGATAAGTGCCTTTCTATCACTTTTAGATCTTATTGGCGGTTTTACTTTTAGATTAGAATTGAATGATCTCAGATCTTGATCGATGTGAATCAGATTGACATAAGATACAGTAGCACTTATATTGATATCATCCTTAATGGCTTTCTTGATCAAATCACAACCTTCCTCTGTAGAGACACAATGCAATACTAATTCAGATTCTGTATACTCTGCCAATGAGATGTCTCTCTGTATCGCTACATGCTCAGCTAGAGATGGTATACCTTGCATCCCAAGACTAACACTTACATCGCCTTCATGCATCTGACCATAATGAACGAGCGACTTGTCTATGGAATAATTTATAATAGGCTTATTGACTGCTTTGGCATATTGTAATGCACGCATCATCATGCCACTATCCTTGATTGACTTTAAGCCATCACCAAATGCTATTGCACCAGCTCTAGACATATCTATCATCTCTGTGAGATCTTCTCCTTTTGCATCTTTGCTTACCGCTCCAATAGAGTGAATACGAACACCGTTATTAGGTTGATTATTAACGATATAGCTAACCTCAGATTTAGAGTGTGTCACTGGATAGACTATAGGCATTATGGCTATATCAGTATATCCCCCAGCAGCCGCTGCTCTAGCTGCCGAATCTATTGTCTCTCGATGTTCCATACCAGGCTCACCTATATGCGTACCTATATCCATCCATCCTATAGATACGTGTAGGTTATCACTTTCTATAACTTTTACCTTGGGTGCAGATATATTATTGGCTATCTTTTCGATCTTTCCTTTACTGACGAGAATGTCTTTAGTCTGTAGATGATTCTTATCTCCAGGTGCAATGATCGTAGCTCGCTTTAGTAGTATATCCATGAGAATTAAATAACTATTTTTAAATCCAAAATCTAAGTAATAATTGCTCTATTGCCAAGAAGATCAATGTCAATATGATACACCATCTCCAGAGGGGTATTCCTTTATCTTTTTCGCTTACCGTTGCTCCTATATCTGCATCTATTTGAGTATCTAATATATTGATATTCAACCCTTCAAATTGGGCTTCTAATTGATCAGAATTGAGATATCCCATATCTGATTCTATACGGTCATAGTTAAAAGCCAATCTGCTTTTCTCTTGGTCTGCTAGCTTCACACTATAAAATCCTGCTTGCTTAATCTGATCATTCATACTAAGGTAAGTAGTATTTCCAGTATTAGTCTGTGCAGGTATAAATTCACTTGGCCCATCGATCTTATATACGATATCATCTGATCTTCCACTATAATCTACAGAAATCACTTCATCTCGTCCGATAGTATATGCGATCTCTTGTCTCAGCCCACTCGCCAACGCCATCTTATATAGCATTGGCACAAATACTTCAGCATTGATAGCTATATCGTTATAGTCGGTAGCTAATGGAGTTGCCGATAGGTATACATTTCCTCTACCTTTCGCATATTTAGCCAAATATACTTTACCATCTCTATAGCTTAGTAATTTTTCTTGACCTCTAGACTGATAGTTCGTCAAGTTATAATTTCCCTGAGTAATTGGCAATTTTAGATTGTTCTTATTTTTAGAAAGGAATACTTCGTTGAATACAAATTCATCAGTATTGACTCTGCTTACTTCTTTTTGGTCTTTAGTCCATTCTTCTAGTCTATCCACTGCCAAAGCACCTAGGAAACTATTATAGCTTTCTTTATTGCCATTAGCAGCTGGGAACACAAGCGCATTACCGCCTTCCGTTACGTATCTTTGTAGCTCAGATGATAGCCCTGAACTAATAAACGAAAGATCATTCAACACTATTAGGTCGTACTCAGGTAATCTGTCAAATTGCAATTGATTGATCGCTTTGTTAGTGAGCTCAAAATTATTGAGCCCGTTGAAAACTGCGGTCAAGTACCTATTTTGTCCACCATTATTGATAGATAATACTTTGATATTTTCCTTTGCATAAAAAGTGAGATAATACTCGTCATCAAACTGTACTGGATAGTCGGATACTTTGAGTACTGCATCTTGATATCCAGTCTTGATAAAACTGACGTTAACTGTATCTAATGTAGTGCTACGTGCTGCTATATTGAATGATCCTACAGGTCTTTCTTCGCCATTTTGAGTCATACTCAACCTTACGCCTTCTGATGCTTCATCGCTATGGTTAGTAATCTCTACAACTAGCTTATTAATCTGATTAGGCATGGCTACTGGAGAGTCAAACCATGCACTATCTATAGATATATTAGCCTCTTGCACCGATTGGATAGGTACTAGATTTAGCTCATATGAAGTATCTGGCATCATCGTCGCCTCACTAATAGACTTCTGAAAGTCAGATAGTACATATGACACTTTGTTTTCTTCACCCAAATCAATTACCTGCAATTGGCGATTGATCACTTTATCTAAAGTCTTCACTTCTGGAGTTGTCTGTATTTCATCAATAAGACCAAGAGCATCCTCTTTACTCACCAATCTTTGGTGTCTCCCTTCGAAGTCATGGGTGAGTATCTGATATTGATCTGATTCTGTATATGCATTGACAACCTGCCTAGCTTTCTCTTTAGCAATAGAGAGTAATGGCGTATCGCTACTCAAAGCATTCATACTGAAACTATTATCTACAAATATTGATATAATACTATCTCCTTTTTTAATATCTTCACCATCACTTAGAAATGGCTGACAGAATGCAAATACTAAAAATGCGATGGCTAAGAGTCTTGACAATAATACCAAAAGATTCTTAAGCTTACTCCGAGATGCTGTCTCCTCCTTGATTTCCTTGAGAAATCTCACATTGGTAAACTCCACTTTTTTAAATCTACGGAAGTAGAATAAGTGGATGATAATCGGTAAGACGAGAACTCCAAGTGCCCACAAAAATGAAGGATATATAAATTCCATATTATGTGCAAATGTAGCGAAGTAAGGTGATATAATTATGTGTCGCTGTAGGTTTGTTTATTCCAACTGTTTATCATCTAATTTCAGTTATAAATATCGATGACCATACTGATACTGAGAATTCATTGAATCAGATATATAATGGCGATACATCCTAATCATTTCATTTTTTAAATAATATTTCTGAAAACCTTCAAAATTTTAGATCTAAACTACTAAAATGCTAAATCTAAGACTCAAGTCCAATGAAAGGTTTCCCTTATTATCACTGCTATTGTAACACGCCTACAGTTTTCATCTCACTTTCATATCAATTTCATCATTCTACTCCAAAAAGACCCATATTCATTCCGAAGCTATCGTAATTATAAGATTTAGATATTGACTTTATTCTGCATCAGAAAGTAATAACAGATCTAAATTCTTGCTTACTGAGTTCCCGTTCGGTATCATCATAAGTGAAAAATAGATGTATTCCTTTATCTACATGTTTATTATCCTTGATATTATCCTGCTCTTGAAAAACAACACCGAGTGCTATTTTAAAAAAAATTACACTTTAAAAGCGATCATAGAGAATACTTAACCGTACCTAGCGCTCTACGGAATTTATACAAATTCTTGTTACTCATAATTATGATAGTAAGATTTAAGTGAATCCGTGAAAAACTATTATTTACTCTTTACTAACAACCAGCTTCTGAATCTTCAATTTACCCTCAGAGTTAATAACCACAGTATATATGCCATTTGGAAGATTCAAATCAATTTCCGAATCACCAACTATAGGATATATATTTAGATTTTGTCCATTGACAGAATACAGATCTATAGTTGCATGACTTTGAAGTCCTTTTATAAAGACACGGCCTGATGTGGGGTTCGGATAAACATTTACGTTTAAAGGATCTACATTCTGTATGGCCAAAGGTTGATTCCAGACATTACCCACTTGATCTCCCCATATATATTCTACAAGATCAGGCTGATCAATAAATGGATTCCTATTTCGCTGCCAATTATAAATAACATTATTGCGATTCATTTCGAAGTCATCTGGTGGATCATTTCTATGCCATTCCAATAGTGTCGCTAAATCTCCCAATTGACCATCTATATCTGGAAATCCATTCACAATCGCCAATGCATTATATCTTATCTCCATATACAGTACACTACGAGCTACATCACCTCTGAAGCTTCCAAGTGTCCCATCAGGACCATCATATTCTCCGTAGTGTTTATTATTTCTCGCACTATTTTCTGGACCATCTGCAGCCCGTAAAGCATGGGCATCTGAATTTCCATGGCGAAGAGAATCTGCCGATGTTACCCAAAAAACATCAGCCCCATCACCTAATCCGTCCTCTGCTATACTCTTATATCCAGCACGAGATCTCGGAAAGGTATGCTCGCGATTCCATTTTCCATTGTTATCTGATGTCGTTTGAAAATCTAGCTTGGCTCGCCCCTCTTCACTATAAACTAACCAAACTTGATTGCTATTGGCTGGATTTTGATCCGCTTCTTTTAAAATATCAATAATATCTGTATAAGTCTGTGCTCTAACCACATTAGGATCTGCAATAATGTCTTGCATAGCTTGTCTTAGAGACATACCAGTTTTAGCATCGAGATCGGCGTAATATCCATTTGGTTGTGTACTAGCTACAATCCCAAAAGTCGGATCCGTCGGTATACCATATGGGGCTACTACAAAATCATTATCTACAATCCGTAATTGTACATTATTATTCAATGCCAAAATCTGCTGCGGCAAATTCACAAATTGCACAACTGCTACTTCATCTCCTTCATCTATAACGTCATCAATTATCGTGATCGTAGTGCTTGCACTATTTTGACCCATCGAGATCGTCAAAGATGTAGAACCAGAATAGTCAGCATTATTAAAAAATAGATTATTTAAACTGATGTCAAAACTTAAATCAACTAGTACATTCTCTTCTGTGGTAAACACGATGTCAAATACTTCTCCTTCCCCATATTTACTTTGGACAGTAGAAATATTTATACCATTTAAATCTATACCACTCCCATCATTTAACTGCCTAGGCGTGGGTGTCTTAGATGTATATGTACCATCATTATTACGCTGAATAGAATTGGTATTGTTACCTGGTCCTTCGTTGATCTGTTGAATAGAGGCAAAATCAGGATTTGCGCTAAATATATCGATCATATCCACATCATCTCCGTCAGACGTATCATACAGTAACACATCAATTAAATTATTTATAGTGGCCAAAGTTTCATCCGGAAAATTAAAATCACTGGCCTGATATATAGCCACAGCATCCGCTCCGTTTTGAATGGTATTTTCAGGAATTAGAAACTGCGGCACTGGGCTAACCGAATTGCTTCCAATCAACAAAAGTCCATTGACGTCCGTCACATAACCATCCAAATCCACAGTAAAATAACTCGAATTACCACCATTTTCTGATCCATTAAAAAAAACCACTACATAACCATCTAAAGGAAAATTAGGCACATCAGACAACAGCTCTAAAAACTCCATGTCATCAATCCCCGGAGTATCACAATCCAGTTCATTGATGACCAATTGGCCAGTCGCAGCCACACACATCATTACATAAACAATCCCTACTAGTATAAATTTCATATTATGATTTTGTGCAAATATAAGGCATTCATGTATTAGTACCATCTTCCACTAAAAACAGTTAAAACAATTTCTTTATACAATAGATGGGGAAACTAAATGTATAGGATAACTAACAGCACTGACTTTAATGAAATAGGATGAGATAATTTGATGGATAATCAAAGAGCTGTTCCTGGAGTTTATGTTTTCCATATAGTTATATAATATAAAGACAGAGATATAAAGTCCCTGATTGGAAATGTAATCAACGGTAAGGTATATAATTCGATTAGCTCTCATGCCTATTCTTGACTTGTATTTATACTTAACACTTTTGTTTATTGGGCAAGAGTCACATATATTTTATAAATACTCTTTTACTTCATTTTCTAATATCATATACTTATTTGTATAAATCCGATTCATCTGAGTAAATGTAAAAATGATTGATTTATCAATAAAGTGCAGTACACTTCAAGTCTCCTCTAATTAAAGTTTTACTAGATAAACAAAAAGAGTTATTTGTTTTGATGTAAATCTTCAGACACCTTAGTTTTATGTATTGATTAAATCTGTAAGCCGTTGTTAAAACAATAAGATAATGTTATACCCATTGACATTATTTATTGATCCAGATTTCATTTCAATACTCGATCTACAAATTCTTCTCGTTCACGATGAGCGATGGAAACATTAAAATTTAAAATCTACTCTCCTAGGTGAAGATACCTTAGTTACCTCAATACTTTTCCATCTATTTACTATATTAGCCATAGACATTATTGAAAACATCTAATTATATGAAATCAACTCTGCAAACCATCTTTTGCCTTCTTTTAATTTGCACATTTAGTAATACTGAAGCGAATGCCCAATACACCTTAGACACTAAAGACTTCAAAGCTATGAACTTTCGAAATATCGGTCCAGCTGGTATGAGTGGACGGATCACAGCTATAGATGTAGACTTGAGCGACAAGGAACGTATTTTCGCTGGATCAGCCTCCGGTGGCTTATGGTTATCAGAAAATGGCGGAATCAATTGGGACCCTATCTTTGATGATCAAGATGTACTGTCAATCGGTGCTGTAGCCGTAGACCAAAGCAATCCAAGTACCATCTGGGTAGGTACTGGTGAAGGAAATCCTCGTAACTCGCTTAATACCGGTTCTGGCATATTTAAAAGTATGGACGGAGGTAAGACATGGAAACTCATGGGTCTAGAGAATACCAAAGTCATCCACAGAATAATCGTACACAGAGACAATCCAGATGTAGTATATGTCGCCGCTATGGGTACACCGTGGGGACATAGTACTGATAGAGGTGTATACCGTACAGATGATGGTGGTAAAACATGGACGAAAATACTCTATACTAACGATACCACCGGCCCAGGAGATTTGATAGTAAATCCATCCAACCCTAATCATATCATAGCGGGCATGTGGCAGCATCTGCGTAGGCCTTATGATTTCTACTCAGGCGGTGAAGGATCTGGCATACATGTATCATACGATAAAGGTGATACTTGGAAAAAAATAGGTACTGAAGAGGGGATGCCGAAGGGTGAATTAGGTCGTATAGGGCTAGCATTTGCTCCTAGTAAACCCAACATAGTATATGCTCTTATAGAAGCCAAAGAAAATGGATTGTATAAGTCTACTGATGGCGGCGACAAATGGAATTTAGTAAGTAAGAAAGATATTGGAAATAGACCCTTTTACTACTCTGACCTCTGGGTAGACCCAATGAACGAAAATCGCATTTATAATCTTTGGAGTTATGTCTCAAGATCACAAGATGGGGGTAAGACCTTTAAGACAATCATGGATTATGGTAATAATGTACATCCAGACCACCATGCCTTTTGGATCGATCCGAATGACAGTAACTATCTGATCAATGGCAACGACGGCGGGCTCAATATCTCGAGAGATGGAGGAGCGTCGTGGATGTTCGCAGCCAATATTCCTGTCGGGCAGTTTTATCATGTCAATATTGATATGGATTATCCATACAATGTATATGGAGGAATGCAAGATAATGGATCTTGGATCGGACCAAGCTCAGTGCTTAAGCGTGGTGGAATAAGAAATAATGATTTTCAAGAGTTGTCTTTTGGTGATGGTTTTGATGTAGTTCCTTTTCGTGCGGATAGCAGATATGGCTATTCTCAGTCTCAAGGTGGAAACGTGGCATTCTACGACAGAGAGACAGGTGATAGTCGAACTGTAAAACCAGTAGAAGGATTGGATGATCCCTATAGATTTAATTGGAACGCAGCCATCGCTCAAGATCCTTATGATGATTGTGGAGTATATTTTGGTAGCCAATATGTACACTACTCCGCAGATTGTGGAGTAAGTTGGGCCAAGATCTCTGACGACCTTACGACCAACGATACGACAAAACAACATCAAGACAAAAGTGGAGGATTAACTATCGATGCCACTCAAGCAGAAAACTATACCACTATCGTTACTATTGCACCAAGCCCTGTAGATGACAAAGTAATCTGGGCCGGAACGGATGATGGTAATATCCAAGTAACTAGAGACGGTGGTGAAACATGGACGAATACTATTAAAAATATCCATACCGCTCCAATTAATAGTTGGATCAATCAAATAGAGGTATCATCGCAAAATGCTGGAGAAGCTTTTGTCGCGCTTAACAACTATAGGCAAAATGATTATGAAGCCCATGCTTACCATACTACTGATTATGGAATGACATGGCGACGTATCGCCAATGATAGCCAAATCAAAAGTTTTGTTCAATGTATCGTTCAAGATCCAGTAGAGCCTAATCTACTTTTCATCGGTGCAGACTCTGGACTTTATATCTCATTTAACAAAGGTCAATCTTGGACACAATGGAAAGAAGGCTTTCCAGCAGTACAAGTTTCAGATCTCAAAATACACCCACGAGAATATGATCTCGTGATCGGTACATTTGGTCGTTCATTTTGGATACTAGATGATATCAGACCGCTAAGAGCTATGGCTACCGAAGGCATCAATACACTCAATTCTGATATGAAACTCTTCCCTATGCCTGATGCATATCAAAATAACTATCGGTCATATGATGGTATTAGGTTTATCGCTCAAGGAGAATTTGTCGGAGAGAACAAACAAGGCGGTGCAATGATGAGCATCTGGAAAAAGCCATCTAAGAAAAAGGATGTGATGGATGATAAGACCAAGAAAAAAGATAAAAAGAAGAATAAAGAGGACAAGAAGGATAAAAAAGAAGACAATAAAGAAGCTAACAAAAAGAAAAGTAAGTCTTCTAATAAGGCAACATTCTATGTATTAAATAGTAAGATGGATACTGTACGCACTTTCACTAGAAAACTGAAAGATGGTATGAATAGAACATTTTGGCGATTTGAAAAAGATGGGATTGAAGGTCCATCACGAAGAAAGCGTAAAAAAGATGCAGATAAGCCGGGAGGGATAGATGTAATGCCTGGCATATACAAAATTATCGTAGAGCTTGGCGACAGTAAAGACAGTAGTATGGTTAATGTAAAACCAGACCCAAGAAGTAAAATAACTGACGTTGATCGCAAAGCCATCAATGAAGAATCAGAAGAATTCTACAAAGTAATCACTGCCACAAAAGAAAGTTTTGATCAATTAAAAGATGCCAAGAAATCACTTGACCTTAGCAGGAAAATCATAGAGATGCAAGAAGATACTTTGCAGAAAGATCTCAAGAAGCAAATGAAAGAAATATCAAGTAGCCTTGATAGTCTGTCTAATCTATTTATGGATCCAGAAGGGCTCAAAGGAATACAAAGAAATCCAAATACGCTGAATAATCGACTATGGACTGCACGTAGGTATTTAGGATCTTCATGGACAATTCCGGGGCAAAATGCCATGAAAGCTGTAACTAACGCTAGAGAAGAAGCGGAAGAAACGATCAAGGCAGTAAATGAATTTATCCAAGTAGATTACCTGCTATTTCAAGAAACCATTAATGGACTTAGAGTGAAGATTTTTAAAGAGATGCAGCCAGTGAAGATTGAGTAAGTGGCAATCCAGTAAATATTAGATATCATTGAAAATGAAAAGCTACAAGATCAAGCCAAAAATTCAGGCAAGCATTTTTTCGAACGAATGAAAAGTATTCAAACAAAATATAATATAATCGGTGATGTTAGAGGTAGTGGATTATTCTTAGGAATAGAGATTGTCTATCCCGACTCGAAATCATACCAACCCAATACAGATTTAGCAAAACATATTAAAAATGAAATGCGGAAAATGAATATATTAGTGAGTACTGACGGGCCATATAATAATGTGATCAAAATGAAACCGCCGTTGTGTTTTTCTCCACAAGATATCGATATAGTTCTTGACGCTTTAGAATCGATTCTTTTTATTCAAAAATAAGGATCGAGATGAAAACCTTTTTGGGTAAGCTATTTTTCATTAAGCAGTACAACAAAAAAGCAGCTTAAAATAATAAGTAAAGCTGCTTTTTATTTATTCTATTCTGTCAATACTACTCTCCAAATGGAATAGAAAATTTTTCGTCCTTAATCATTTCTTGATCAG
>OCVR010002192.1_pt1 | contig 14891 bp, 13 predicted proteins | sample 1539091 | NCBI WGS metagenome assembly OCVR01 (sample SAMEA3355530, study PRJEB22509) | marine metagenome | biome: marine; feature: coastal ocean; material: water | place: USA | collected 2010-08-07 | depth 16 m | reverse complement strand
ATTATGGTGTCGATTGAAGGTGGCTTCTTCTTTTATAAATATCTGAGCGAGCCGATCCAAATATTGGGATCGACGACCTCACTAAACCGTCTTGTTGCTTTCTTAATTGCTGTTCTAATCGCTGTCGGCCTTTACATCTGGCTTCACTATTCGCGCCCCGGTGTTGCGGTGCGCGCTGTATCTGTGTCGACAGAAGCGTCAGGCCTCGTTGGCATCAACGTTCCGCGCGTCTCTGCTTTGGCATTTGCATTGGGCGGAACGATTACGGCCGTGGGCGGGGCTTTGATTTCGACATTCATCACGCTTGATGCCTCCATCGGAGTGGTCTTTACGCTGAAAGCTCTGATCATTGTCATTATGGGCGGCGTCGGTGAAATCCGTGGTGCTATCGTCGCCGCGATCATCCTTGGACTTGTCGAGACAGGTGTCGCGACTTTGATCGATCCGGGTCTGACCTTGGCGGCCGCTTACTTCATTTTCGTGATGATCCTGTTGTTCCGCCCGCAAGGCTTGTTCGGGAGGCGCGCAGTATGAAGCCTGCAACATGGCAAGAGCTCATCTGGGCAGCGGTTCTCGTCGGGTTGGCCGCGTTTTGGCCGATGGTGACGAATGGCTATTGGCTAGGGATCGGTGTCGACGTGATGATGTACACCGCATTGGCCACATCGTGGATGCTGTTCTCTGGTCCGACCCACTATATCTCGCTCGCCTCGGCGGCGTTCTTCGGGATTGGCGGTTTTGTGGTCGGCTCAGGCATGAGTGACTATGACGCGAGTTTCTGGTCGATGCTCGCGCTGTCTGCACTCATTGGCGCAGCACTCGCGGCGCTGATCGGACTTGCCACGCTGCGCCTGTCGGGCGTCTATTTCGTAATCTTTACGCTGGGTCTGGCGGAAATGATCCGCAATTTGGTGAGCTGGGTTCAGAACAACTTCCTTGGCTCACGCGGCCTCTATGTGCTGACAGACTTCACTGATACGCACCTCTATTGGATGTTGCTGGTAACTGCCGCCTCCGTCTATCTGTTGGGTTGGATCATTAGCCGATCCCGTCTTGGCTTTGCGCTGCGCATCATTGGCGGGGACGAAACTGTCGCGCGTCATGTTGGGATCAACACGGCGACGACCAAGGTGATTCTCTTCACAACTACTGGTTTCTTCGCAGCCATCGTTGGCGCAATTATCGCACCGCGGTGGAGTTACATCGAACCCAATCAAGTCTTTTCTCCACATCTAAGTTTCTTCGTCGTGATCATGGCACTCTTGGGGGGATCAGGCCGTCTTTGGGGGCCAGTTGCCGGGGTCATCCCGTTTTTGCTCATCTGGAACTGGGTCGATTCAAATTTCCCAAATCAATCCATTTTGGTGCTGGGCTTTGCTTTCCTCATAATTGTGTATTTCCTTCCGCATGGCGTTGTTGGCCGGCTTGAGCAATTGCGCGCGCGCGCAAGGGGGCGGTCATGAAGGCACCGTCAACTGTCCTCTCGGTCAAGAATGCCACCAAACGTTTCGGCGGTTTGGTTGCGGTGTCGAACATGTCGTTTGATGTGGGCGAGCATGAAATGGTCGGTGTCATCGGTCCCAACGGGTCTGGCAAAACCACGATGATCAATATGATCTCAGGCGTCTTTCAACCAACCGAGGGCCGTATTTCGCTGCGAGGCCGTTTGATTTCTGACAGTGCCGCGCAATCCATTTCGCGCGCGGGCATTGGGCGCACGTTTCAGTTGGTGCGCCTTTTGCCGGGTCTGTCGGTATTAGAAAACGTTATGGCAGGGGCAGTTTACGGCCATAAACGGCGCTGGGGTCGTGAGGCGGAAGATTTCGCTCATAGCGTATTGGAGCGCGTCGGCATGGATGCGATGAGCCACGCGCCAGTTTCTTCGCTGACATACATTGATCAAAAACGGGTCGAGCTGGCGCGTACTTTGGCGGGCGAACCGAAAGTTCTGTTGCTGGACGAGTGGCTTGCGGGCTTGAATCCGACCGAGCTTGAGACAGGGATCGAGCTGATCCACACCTTGCGCGATGAAGGTCGCACGGTTGTGATGGTTGAACATGTGATGGACGCGATCCGCTCGCTTTGTGATCGCTGTGTCGTGATGTCGTCAGGCGTCAAAATTGTCGAAGGAACCACGGATGAGGTTCTGTCAGACCAAGAAGTAATCCGCGCATATTTGGGGGATGATGATGCTTGAGGTCAAAAATCTTTCAGCGGCTTATGGCCAGCACCCCTCTTTGAATGACGTTTCGATCAACGTCGGATCGGGGGAAATTGTTGTTATCCTTGGCGCGAATGGTGCAGGCAAATCGACGTTGCTGCGCGCGATTTCTGGGATTTGCGAAGGCAAGGTTTCAGGTCGCGTCACATTGAGCGGCGATAGCCTCACGGGACTATCTTCCGATGCAATCGTCGAAAAGGGCGTTGCGCTTGTGCCAGAAGGGCGCGGAATTTTTGGCGATCTCACGGTAAAAGAGAACCTGCTGCTTGGCGCATACTCCTCGCGCGCGAGAGAGGCGGAGCGCGAGAACCTTGAGCGTGTGTTGTCGCAATTCCCAAAGTTGCAAGAACGTCAAAGCCAGATCGCGCGCACAATGTCTGGGGGCGAGCAGCAAATGGTCGCCATCGGCCGTGCGATGATGTCCGCACCCGAAATCCTGATGCTGGACGAACCGTCTTTGGGGCTGTCCCCTTTGCTTTGCAAAGAGTTGTTCCAGAACCTGACCCATGTAAGAGATCTGGGGATCGGCGTGCTCTTGGTTGAACAAAATGCCAAGCAAAGTCTTGCCATTTCAGACCGTGGGTATTTGTTGGAAAACACACGTATCACCTATGAAAACTCGGCAGCAGCATTGGCGAATGATCCGGCGGTGCAACGCGCCTATCTCGGTGCGGGGAGCAAGACGAGCGATAAGCCATCAAAACGCACATCTGCGCCAACCGAGGCCATGAAACGAATTAGAACTGCCGTTGACCCGACACCGCGGCGCAGCGCTGATCAGCAAATTGGTGGATCGATCGATGATCTTGTCGCAATCGCCACGAAAACCTCTGCCGAGGCACCGCGCGGGCCTTCGAAAGAGACAGCCATTGCTGCAAAGCAATTGGCGCATTCCAAGATTGATGTTGTTCTGAAGGATATCGAGCAAGCCGCCAAAAATGCGCGGAACCGCTCGTCTAGCGAAGTGCAAAAGCTAAGACCAACGCCTTCCAATGTAAGTGTAGAAGCCGACAATGCGCTACCACCTGTGATCGAAGTTTACAAACGCCCCCGCGTTGAAATTTACCGCCGCCGCCCTTCGGGCCAATTCGAAAGAGATTGATATGTTAGATATGGCAACCTCCGCTCCCAATATCAAAGGGATCTACATCAATGGCGAATGGCAACAAACGTCGCGCCAGTTTGATGATACGAACCCGAACGATGGGTCCCTTTGGGCGCGCATTCCAGATGCAACTTGTCAAGATGCGCGCCGCGCAATTGATGCCGCGCAAGCCGCTTTTCCGGCATGGGCTGCGCTCAAGTTCCAAGATCGCGCGAACATAATGCTCAAGGTCGCGCAGATTATCGAGAAACGCGCAGGCGATTACATTCCTGCGGCCCAGTTTGAAGGCGGTGGCTGGTACGGCAAAGGTGTCTACGAGACCAAGGTTATGCCCGAAATGCTCAAAGCGGCAGCAGCCGTGTGCTATGCCCCAATCGGAGAGGTGTTGCCGTCGCTGAACGGTAAAGTCTCAAATGCGGTGCGCTTTCCGATGGGGGTTATTTCCGTGATCAGCCCTTGGAACATGCCCGGCATTCTGGCGACGCGGCCTTTCTCGGTGCCAATGGCGATGGGGAACACAATCGTTTTGAAACCTTCGGAAGAGACGCCGTATCAAGGTGGATTATTCTTTGCAGAAGTTATGGAAGAGGCCGGCGTGCCCCCCGGTGTGTTCAACGTAATCACCTGTTCGCGCGACAATGTAGCCGAAGTCGGCGACGAGATGGTCGACAATCCCAAGGTCAAAGGTGTGGCTTTCACAGGCTCCGCCGCTGTTGGCAGACGCATCGCAGCTAAATGCGGCGCGCATCTCAAGAAAGCCTGCATTGAGCTCGGGGGCAAAGACAGCCTGATCGTTCTCGAAGATGCGGATATGGAGCGCGCTACGTCATCTGCGAGCTTTGGCGCATTCATGCACCAAGGTCAGATTTGTATGAGCGTCGAAAAAGTCTTGGTGCAAGAGCAAGTTTTTGACGAATTCCTGAAAGGTTTCGTCGCGCGTGCGGCGAAATTAAAGACTGGTAATACTGCGGACAAAGCCAATGTTATTGGACCTCTTATCAATGACCGCCAAGCAGCACGCGTTAAACATCAGCTTGAAGATGCGGTGGCGAAAGGGGCCAAGATCGCCATCGGTGGTGGCGTGAACGGACGGTTTGTTGAGCCGACGATTGTGACGAATGTGACGTCTGACATGGACATATGGCGTGATGAGACTTTTGGTCCCGTCGCTGTCGTTGTCCCTTTCAAAGATGATTTTGAAGCCGTTGCGATGAACAATGACACGGAATACGGCCTCTCGGCAGGGATCATAAGCAGGAACGAGCATCGTGCAATGCAAATGGCGACGCTGCTTGAAACCGGCATGTGCCACATCAACTGTTCACCGATCAACGACGAAGCACATGCGCCGTTCGGGGGGGCCAAAGCCAGCGGCATGGGGCGCTACGGTGGACGGTGGTCGCAAGAAAGCTTTTCCGAAACGCGTTGGATCACGCTTGATCGTGGCCAAAAACAATATCCGCCGGTGTTTTGATAATGAAGGATATCGTCAAAGGCAAACGAATCTTAGTCACTGGAACATCCTCTGGAATTGGCCTCGAAACGGCACGGGTTTTGTCCGAACAAGGCGCAGAGGTTTTGGGCGTTGATGTGAACAAGTGTTTTGATCACGTCGACGAATTTTACCGTGCGGATCTGTCAGATCCGCGCACGATTGATGCGCTGATTGATGTGCTTCCTGAGGACATTGATGGGCTGGTGAACAACGCAGGCCTTCCGCCGACGCAACCAGCAAACAAGCTGTTGCAGGTCAATTGGCTCGGGCTGAAGCGGCTCACCCATGGGATCGTTCCAAAACTGGCGGATGGGGCGAGCATTGTGAATGTTGCTTCGCTCGCTGGACATGGCTGGCCCAAGGCTGTTGAAGCAATCAAAGCCGCCGAGAATTTAGATTACCACAATTTAGATTCGTTTATCGAGCGTTGGAAAGTCTCTTCAGAGAGTGGGCGCAGCTATTTCTTTTCCAAAGAATTGCTTATCGCATGGACGATGCAAAACCGCTGGACGTGGCGGGATCGCGGCATTCGCATGAACGCCGTCAGCCCCGGTCCTGTCGATACGCCGATCTTGCCTGACTTCATCAAAACGTTAGGCGAACGTGCAACGGAAGATCGCGATACGATGGATCGGCCCGGCACACCCGAAGATATTGCCCCAGTGATCATGTTCCTTTTGTCGGACATGACCCAGTGGATCAGAGGTTTCAACATTCAAGCCGATGGTGGCATGGCGTCAAATCTGACCTGCCGCGCGCACGGTTTATAAGGAGGAAGAAAAGATGGGCATTATTGGCTGGATCATTCTCATTGTCATCGTCGCTGCTATCATTATCGCGTTGGCCGCATGGTGGTACGAACGCGCAACCAACGAGGTCAGTTTGCTGCGTACAGGAGTGGGCGGTCGGCATGTTGTGATTGATGGCGGCGTGCTTGCGATCCCCTATTTCCACGAAATTTCCCGCGTCAACATGGCGACGTTGCGATTGGACGTGGATCGACGGGGTGACTCTTCTTTGATCACGCAAGACCGTTTGCGGGTCGATGTGGGTGCTGAATTCTATGTGTCCGTCAGCCCGACGGAAGACGCGATCACAAGCGCGGCTCAAACACTTGGCAAACGCACATTTCAACGCGACGAGCTGCGCAGTTTGCTTGATGGTATGATGATTGATGCGTTGCGTTCCGTTGCGGCTCGGATGAGCATGGATGAGCTGCACGAAAACCGCGCGCAATTTGTGAGCGAAGTGCGTGACGGTTTGAAAGACACCTTGGCGCGTTATGGTTTGCAACTGGATTCTGTCTCTCTGACGGCGCTCGACCAAACGCCTTTCGCGGCTTTGGATGAGAACAACGCCTTTAACGCGGTGGGTATGCGCAAGCTGGCGGAGGTCATTGCCAAGTCCAAGAAAGAGCGCGCAGAGATTGATGCAGACAGCGAAGTTTCTGTGCGCCGTGCGGGCATGGAAGCCGCGCGCAAACGCTTAGAGATTGATCTCGAAGAGCGCCGCGCCGAGATCGCGCAGCAACAGGAAATTGAAACGCTTGCTGCCGCGCAGATCGCTGAAATCGCCAAACAGAAAGCAGATAGCGAACGCGCGGCGACCAAAGCCAAGATCGATATGGAACGCTCAATACAGACGGCCGAAGTGGAGCGTGAGCAAGCGCTTTCTATCGCGGAGCAAGACCGTTTGATTGCGATTGCGGCAAAAAGCCAAGAAGAAAGCCGCGCGCAAGTTGAAGCTGATGGCGCGCGCGGCGAAGCTGTTAAAGCCGCTGAAGCAGTCGAGACGATCCGTGCAATGGCCGATGCAGAACGTCGTTTAGAGCTCTCACGCATCTCCGCCGAAGCGGAGGCCAAGACAACAGCGGCCCGCGCAGCAATTGCAGCTGATAGTGACAAAGCCACAGCCAAGGACAAAGCCGCAGCGCGTCGCGAGGCTGCTGATGCGGAAAAAGCCGTAAAGCTCGCGGAAGCGGAAGCAAAACGCGCGCTAATTGAAGCTGAAAATGCGCGTAGCGATGCGTTGGTCGCGATGGAATTGGAGAAGGCGCGGTTGGAAGCAATGCCTAAGATTGTCAGCGAAATGGTGAAGCCCGCTGAAAAGATCAAGTCGATCAATGTGAACCACGTGACGGGCCTTGGCGGCGCGTCTGGCGGCGACACTGGGCCGAAATCGCCTGTGACGACCGCGATGGACTCGATCATGGATATGGCTGTCCAATATCCATTGCTGCAAAAGATTGGCGATCAAATGGGTGTCTCATTCGATGAGAGCTTGGGAAAGAAAAAGTCTGATTAAAGTGGTTCGTGAAGAGCGCTCAATCGGTCGCTGTTAACTCAAGAAATCAGCCAAAAGCCGCGCGACGCTTTCCGGTTGTTCAATGGGTGCGAAATGCCCTGCGTCTGCGATAATCTCCAATCGGGCGTTTGGCAGCAATTTCAGCATGTCCTCATGCTGGGAGACTGGGCTCCATTGGTCTTCTTGGCCGACGATCAAGAGGACAGGGCATTCTATCTGCGCCAAATATGCTGACGCATCTGGGCGATCCACAAGTGCTTTGATTTGGCGCGCATGGAGATCTGGAGTTGCGCGCAGGACCATGTTCTTGAGCTTTGTCATAAGCGCTTTGTTGCTTTGGTTCGGGGCGTATACCATGTCGGGCAACCATCGGTTGGCCAAAGCGGCCATGCCGTTCTCATGCGCAAAGTGAACGATTTCTGCACGTTTCGCGGGCTCACCATCGCGCAGCGGATGGATGCCTGTGTCCAGCAGTGCAAGCTTTTCGACACGCTCAGGTGCAAGCCGCGCCATTTCCATTGCAACGCGCGCTCCCATTGAATGCCCTGCGATCTTTAGGTGCCCGCTGTGCTTTCTTAAACAATCGCGCGCCATCGTGGTGAGATTGTCTTGTGTCGAAAAGTCAGCAACTTTGCCATCGATGCATTCAAGAAGCGGACGCCAAACAGTCGCGTCGCACAAAAGGCCAGAAATGAGGAGCGTTTGGCTCATTGAAGTACCCCGATTTACAAAATTAGTTTTATCATGAATTTTTTAATTGTATACAATTTAAGACTCGCTAAAGCTAATATTAACTATAAATTGAATTAATCCATCGTGATTCTTTATTCAGTGTATACAAAATGGCGTTCTACATCACATGTTTGAGGGCCCGTCGTTTGGAAGGGATGCAAATGCCTAAAGGGAATATGAGCCAACTCGATAAGGCCATTCTTGGCTTACGCTCGCTTATATTGGGGGGGGCTTTTTCCGGTGGTCAGCGTCTTCCCGAGGTAGCCGTAGCAAAGCAATTAGGCTTGTCCCGCACACCGCTTCGACAAGCGATGGATCGCCTGATTTCAGAAGGTTTGCTTGAGCGGATCACAACAGGCGGCTGTCGCGTCGCGACGTTCTCTAAAGACGACATTGCAGACGCAATCGAGATACGTGGCGTGATCGAAGGAACAGCGGCGCGTTTGGCAGCCGAGCGCGGTGTCGCGCTGGACCTGCTCGACGAAGCTTATGCTGCGCTTGAGGCGATTGATGATGCGCTCACAGATCCCAAAGATCTGGATTTTGACCTTTACGTCAAGCAAAACGCACTCTTTCACGATGTGCTGGCGCGCTCTTGTCAAAGCACGCTGATTGCGCGCGAGATTGAGCGTATGAGCTTGTTGCCACTAGCCTCGCCGTCTGCATTCTTGAGCGATCAAGCTTTGATCCCTGATTTCCAAGACTCGCTTCGCTACGCACAGCGCCAACACCGCGCAATCATCGAAGCCATTGTAAATCGCGAAGGCGCGCGCGCAGAGGCACTAACCCGCGAACATGCGCGTCTTGCTCTTATCAATTTCAACTATTTGACAGAAGCCCAACCGAAGCTTTCGAAAGATGTGCCCGGTTTGTCTTTGGTCGCATCTTCGTAAGTTTAAGGGGGATCACAATATGTCTAGTCTTAGTTCGGTCATTTCTCAGCACGGCAATCCAGTCGACATGCTGCGCAACTCCAAAATTGGAATGTATGTATATCCGATTGTTGCACCCGAGTTCTCTAACTGGCGTGATGAGCAAGTCGCGTGGCGCGATCATGCTGTTCTGTTTGATCAAACCCATCACATGGACGAGTTAACCGTTGAAGGCCCTGACGCTGAAGCGTTTTTGGCCTATGTCGGGATTAACGGGTTTGCCAATTTTGACCTGAACCGCGCAAAGCATTTTGTGCCTGTCACGCCTGCGGGACATGTCATCGGTGACATGATCATCTTCCGCGAACGTTTAGATAAGTTCATTCTGGTCGGGCGCGCGCCAACCGCGAATTGGGTGAAGTTCCAAGCGGCCATCGGTACATGGAAAGTGCGTCTTTTCCATGATCCCCGTTCTGACAGTCGGCCAGATGGTGAGCGGATTATGCGCACGCATTACCGTTTTCAGATCCAAGGACCAGATGCGCCTGCGATCTTTGAAAAGATCAATGGCGGTCCTGTCAAAGATATCCCGTTCTTTCATGTGGATGAGATAAACGTAGGGGCTAAAAAGGTTCAGGCTTTGCGTCACGGCATGGCAGGCGCACCGGGTTTAGAAATCTGGGGCCCTTACGGGGACAAGCACCATATTCAGTCCACAATATTGCAAGCGGCGCGCGACATTGGTGTGAATTTGGTGCAAGTTGGCAGCCGCGCTTACTCAACAAACACGCTCGAATCCGGTTGGATTCCATCGCCCTTGCCGGGGATCTATTCTGGCGACGGAATGATGCAAGAGTACTGTGATTGGCTCGGTGCAGATAGCTATGAGGCGGTCGGGTCAATTGGAGGTAGCTACGTCTCCGATGATATCGCTGATTATTATGTGAATCCGTTTGAGCTTGGGTACAGTTTTTACATCGGTTGGAAAAAGGACGACTTCATCGGCAAAGCCGCTTTGCAAAAAATGAAGGATGGCCCGAACCGTAAGAAAGTTACGTTTGAATGGAACAAAGAAGATGTTCTGAGGGTGATCGCCAGCGGGCTTGAACAGGGTACGCCGTTCAAATGGATTGATTTCCCGCAACCCAATTACGCGTCGTCTACCGCGGATATGGTGATGCAGGGTGATAAGATGATGGGGATGAGCATGTTCAATGGCTACAGCTATAACGAGCGCTGTTTCCTGAGCCTTGGTGTTGTTGATCCATCGGTGCAAATCGGGGATGTGCTTAACCTGAAGTGGGGCGAGCCCGCGCAAACCGGCAAGACGTCAACCGAACAGCACGTGCAAACAGATATTCGGGTGCGCGTGTCTGACACGCCCTATGCCAAAGACGCCCGTGAAAATTATGCCGACAGCTGGCGCACAAAGGCTGACTAGCCAAGCCCCAGCTTGGGCGCGCTCTGGGAGGTGCGCGCCTATTCATCAACCATGTCACATTCGGGAGGAACAGACATGAAATTTACGACCCTTTTGGCCGCTTCGGCCATCGCACTTACATCCGCTCTGCCAGCATTCGCCGAAGAGCTGAGCTTTGCCAACTTCACACCGCCGTTTCACACAGTAAACGCGTCTGTCATCGAAAAAATGAACGCAGATCTTATGGCTGCGACTGATGGCGAAGTCAGCGTACGCGGCTATCACGGCGGTGAGCTGGGCGCAGGTCCTGTCGAGCAATACGTCCGCGTTGTTCAAGGCGCGGCTGACATTGCTTGGGGTCTTCCTGGCTACACGTCTTCACAGTTTGAAAAGACAATGATCGTAGAACTTCCTGGTACGTTGAGCAACGAAGACGATGGCTACGCAGCGATGTGGGCTGCCTATGATGCGCATCTTGCGGGTGAGTTTACCGCAACTGTGCCTGTTGCGATGTGGACGTCAGAGCCAAACGTTTTGATTATGAAAGACAAGGTAGTGCGCACCCCTGCGGATATGGCGGGTCTTAAAGTGCGTGTCGCAGGTGCAACTGCCGCCGAAGTCGCCACCGCTTTGGGTGCAACGCCTGTGCAGATGCCGATCAACCAAGTCTATAATGCGCTTCAAACGGGTCTCATCGATGGTGTGATCACGGGTTCGTCCACTTTGAGTGATTTCAAACTAGACGAAGTGGCAAGCAGCTATACTTTTGGTGCGAACCTTGGGCGTTTGGCCTTCTACGCGGTCATGAATGAGGCCAAGTACAACGACCTTAGCGATGCTGCAAAAGCGGCGCTCGATAGCTCTGGCAACACCGCTATTTCCAAAAGCGCGGAAGACGCATGGAACGCGACTTCTGACGCTGGTGTCGCAGCTGCGCGGGCGCTTGACGACAACACGTTTGTTGATCTTTCAGAGGCTGAAGCAGCTGCGTTTGCAGACGTTATTGCAGGCGTGACAGGCGCATACGTGGCAAAGGTTGGCGGCGAAGACGCGCTTGCTGCGATGCAGGGCAACTAAGCGTTTGCTCGTAAACTTACGCACATGGGCGGACAGGCTTTTGGGTTTGTCCGCAAACCTTGGTGCCCTCGGCCTTTTGGTCGAGGTCATTGTGATTATGATCGATGTCGTCGGGCGTTTTTTTGGCAGCCCGCTTTATGGATCGCAAGATATGGTCACGATGGGGATGGTCGTATTGGTATTTGGCGGCATGGCGATGTGTGACCGCGATGGTGGGCATATCGCGGTTGATCTGCTTGAGCCGCGTTTTTCCCCTGCTGTTAACCGCTTCATCGATATCATTTCGGCGCTTTTGGGCGCAATCATTTTCTTATTCATCGCATATGCAATCTATGAAAGCGCAAAGTTAAGCATCATGCTAAACCTATCGACCAACTTGTTGCGACTGCCCAAAGCGTGGTTCCAATGGGGGCTCGCAGCCTTTTCAATCGTCACAGCCCTTGGCATGCTTCTGCGTGCAGCTGAATTAAGCCTGTCTGGCCGCGACATCCGCCGCGAGAAAGCAACAGAATTATGAGCGTCGAAGTTACAGGTTTCATCGGTCTCGCTACGCTTTTGGTGCTGCTCGCCATCCGTATTCCTGTTGCCTTCGCAATGTTTCTTGTGGGTTTTGTTGGCATTTGCGCCCTAAAAGGCTGGAACGCAGCGATGAGCTTGTTGTCGTCCGAAACGTTCACGCTTGCATCGTCATCGGAATTGGTTGTCGTCCCGCTGTTCATTTTGATGGGCAATGTTGCAACTGCGACGGGGATGAGCCGTCAGCTCTACACTGCAGCCTATGCGATGATCGGCCATGTCCGTGGCGGGCTTGCCTCTGCCACAGTTGTCGGCTGTGGTGGGTTCGCAGCCTTGTCAGGTTCCTCCGTCGCATCTGCATTGACGATGGGCAAAGTTTCCCTCTCTGAGATGGAGCGCTTCAAATATGATCAGCGCTTGTCTACTGGCGTGGTCGCCGCTGGCGGAACGCTCGGCATCTTAATCCCCCCCTCAACAGGCTTCGTCATCTTCGCAATTCTAACCGAGCAATCTATTGGCCGGTTGTTCCTCGCAGGCGTTTTTCCGGGCTTATTGCTGCTCATGATGTTCGTGCTGACTGTGTGGATCATCTGCTGGATCAAGCCCGAGCTTGGCCCGCGCGGTCCTCGTTCAAGTGGCGCTGAAAGACTGCGCGCTCTGACAGGGGCATTGCCGATCTTGCTCGTGATCGTGGTCACAATTGGCGGCATCTATGGCGGCCTGTTCTCACCTGTTGAGGCCGCTGGCGTGGGTGCAGCATTGGTCGTGATCTATGGCATCGTCACGCGCACGCTCAGCTTTGCGGCCTTCTGGCACTCTGCACGCAGCTCTATCGTGACGACTGCGACGGTTATGCTGATCTTGATTGGCGCACATATGATCAATCCATTTCTTGCCCTCAGTCACGTGCCTGCTTTCGTGGGCGGTGCACTGGTTGCGCTTGATCTTCCAGTTTTGGGAATTCTTGCGCTTATGCTGTTGATGTATCTGATCTTGGGCTGCTTTCTTGAGGGCTTCGCAATGCTCGTGCTGACTTTGCCGATCTTTTTCCCTGTTGTTCTACAACTCGGCATTGATCCAATTTGGTTCGGTGTGTTGGTTGTGCTCACGTTAGAAATGGGACTGATATCGCCACCTGTTGGGATCAACGTATTCATCGTGAAATCAGTCGCGCCCAAAGTCGCACTTGGAGATATTTTCAGAGGGGTCACCCCATTTTGGTTCGCGATGCTGTTCACGTTAATCGTGCTAATCGCTTTCCCACAAGTATCGTTGTTCCTACCAAATACGATGTTCAATTGATCGATGCCAGCGGGCTGAGCACATTCGTCTGGGGTGAGGGGGAGGCAGTCTGTGATCAGGGTGCCTGAATCATATATAGCTTGATCGCTTTCAGGCATGTGATAGCGTGATTTTATGAACCAGTGTGTAAGTCCGCGCGGAACAAGTAGGGCATAAGACACGTCGGTGGTATATCTCAAATCTTTAGCGAGACGATCCGCAATTATCGGGTCAAACTGCATCGGCTTTATGAGCAATCGAGCACGCAAAGGCGCAGCTCGCGCACAGATAGAAGCAGCAATCACGATATAAATCGCCCGTTGGACTGGCTGGGTTATTAAGGGACTACCATCATGCTAAATTGGATACGAACAGCTGTAATTTGTGCGGTCATGGCGTGGAGCGGGGGGGCCGCGGCGCTGGAAGGGTCCCTGCCAACCGATAACACTCTCGGGCTTTTTTGCACAATCAAAATGATTGACGATGCCGACCAGCAGTGGGCGAAAGTTGAGGTGGCTGCGGCCCCCGGCACCGAGTAATTCAGTGGCGGTACGCAGTGGTACAACGGTAATTCATGGGGCGGGGGGGGTAGCCCAATTACGCCTGAACTTATCGCACTTTGTCTGGGCATAGATTCCGTAACGGTAACAGCGCTAACGCAAACCGGTGCTGACGCTGATAGCTTCGCGGCGCAAACTTATATGGGCTTCTCATTCTCGTTGGCGGCTGGAAATTACACTACGAATGACACTAATTACTTGGCTGGCGTTACTTACTCATTTTACATTGGAACAGCACCTAGCAGTGCAACATTAGCCAACGCGCCATCGGACTTGGTAGCAACAGTGGGTGACGGTCAGGTGTCCATAGCCTTCACTGCGCCTACTGATGATGGTGGCGCTGCTATCACTGACTATGAGTACCAATTGGACAGTGGAAACTGGACCAGTGCCGGTAAAACCACAACACCAGTGGTCATCACGGGCCTCACAAACGGTTCCGCGTATTCCATCAAGCTGCGTGCTGTGAACAGTGCAGGCAAAGGAGCTGAAAGTGCTGCTGTGTACAGTGCAACAGTAGCCAGCGCGCCATCGGACTTGGTAGCAACAGTGGGTAACGGTCAGGTATCCATCGCGTTCACTGCGCCGTCTAATACTGGCGGCGCTGATATCTCTGACTACGAGTATGAGCTAGACGATAGTGGTACTTGGACCAGTGCCGGTACTGCGGCAACACCAGTGGTCATCACGGGTCTCACAAACGGTACCGCTTACTCCATCAAGCTACGTGCTGTGAATAGTATAGGCAACGGAGCTGAAAGTGCTGCTGTGAATGTGCTCCTTGGATCCCCCGCCTCAGAGTTTGCAGCAAAGGAAGATGCAATCCGCTCGGTTATCACGAGTGATGCGCAACGCTCCCTAAACAGCACCTTGGCAAGCAACATACGTCTCACCCGTGACGCTCGCGAGCGGTTCTTGACGAGCCGCGCACAAATGCAATCGGAAGAGGCCGGCTTAGCCAGCCGCAATAATGAAGCCTTGGATGTCGATGGGATAGCCGTTGCTTCCGCTGACCAAATTGCGACGCAAGGCACGTTCTCCGCACAGACGGGTAACTTTGAAGGTACAAAGCGACGCCTTGTGTTTGGTGACTTTGACATACAGCGTGACGGGGACACAGGCTCTAACACAGCTACTATCAGTGGGAAGATCGCTTGGGAGCAGATGCTGTCTGAGCAAACGATGCTTGGATACTATCTGGGCGTTGAAGTGGGTCAATCCAATATTCGGGGGAGCTTCACTGGAACCCAGCGCAAGTATGGCGTCAGTATTGGTGGCTACTTCGTGCATGCCTTGCAGGAGAACCTA
>OCVR010002182.1_pt1 | contig 14919 bp, 13 predicted proteins | sample 1539091 | NCBI WGS metagenome assembly OCVR01 (sample SAMEA3355530, study PRJEB22509) | marine metagenome | biome: marine; feature: coastal ocean; material: water | place: USA | collected 2010-08-07 | depth 16 m | reverse complement strand
AGTTGAGAGGAATCAGCGAACGGCTCATCCCATATGCGAGGCAGCTCAGGTACCAGATTCAGCGCATCATTTGCGCTCAGGTACAATTCATTGTGATTCGTACCAAGGTGCTTCGCCACCGCCCGGGCATGCTCTGCCTCATTGTACTGCTCCTCATCAAAGCCGATGGTAAACGTGTTTATTGGAAGGCTGTTGTGAGCTTGCATTAACGCACAAACAGTCGAAGAATCGACCCCACCGGACAACAATGCTCCAAGTGGCACATCCGCCAGCATCTGGCCACGCACTGCCTCTAACATAACTTTTTCAAGCTCTTCCAGGGCTTCTGTGTCATTGCCCTGAAAAGGGGCGGCTGCGCCGGCCTCTGCCGCGGCCGACAACTGCCAGTAAGGCTGAGGGACAGCCTCCGTATCCCCAGCCTTAATCTCCAGCCAGGTTCCCGCTGGAAGTTTGTATATATTTTGATATATCGAGTAAGGCGCCGGGATAAAGTTATGACGCAAAAACAGAGATAAAGCGCCACGGTCTACTTCGGCCTCAAACGCGGGGTGCACCTTCAGGGCCTTCAGTTCCGAGCCAAACAGGAAGGTATTGCCCTGCCAGCCATAGTAAAGCGGTTTTTCACCCAATCGATCGCGGGCCAGCAACAGAGATTGTTGTTCCCTGTCCCAAACAGCAATAGCAAACATCCCAGTAATGGCTTCAAGCGCTTGTTGAAACCCCCAAGCTTCTATACACGCAAGAAGGGTTTCAGTGTCAGAACGCCCACACCAGGCAACTGCATACAGGTTGCTTCCGTCTAACTTTGCTCTCAAGTCTAAATGATTATAAATCTCTCCGTTAAATGCCAACACGTAGCGTCCACTGGCAGAGTGCATAGGTTGATGGCCGGCTTTCGTTAGATCTAAAATAGCAAGCCGTCGGTGGCCCAGTGCCACTAAAGCTTCAGGGGCATCGAGCCAGACTCCTGATTCGTCAGGCCCGCGTCGAAATAAAGAGCTAGTCATCACCTCGATGACACGCTCCGAATTTTCCGACGGATCGCCGCTATAAAACCCCGCTAAGCCGCACATATTTCAGTCCCTGATAAGAGATACAGTGGCATTCAACACCCCTAACAACTTAGTAGCGCTGATCTCCAAATTATAATTACTCTCCACTATCGCTCGACCACGTCGACCCATTTTTTCTCCAATAGCTTTGTTGTCACGCAACTCAGTCAGGGCATCTACCCAGGATGCGTGGTCAGTTGTTAGGTAGCCATTGTGCTCATGTTCTACAATTTCTCTGTTGATTCCGACCGGGGACGCCACAACGGGCAAGCCGCAGGCCATGTATTGGATCAACTTAAATCCACACTTACCACGCGCCCATAATTCATCAGGCAGCGGCATTATTCCAACATCAATCTGATTTAATTCAGCAACCTCAGTCTCCTCACTCCACTCAATAATATCAATCGGCACTCCGCATAAACTGCAAGGCCCAGACCCAATGAGAACCACACGCGCCTGACCACCAGAGCAAACTTCGGCTAGAGCGGGAGCGATCGCTTTGAGATATTTAGCTGTAGAAGGAGAGCCAATCCACCCAATTTTAAATACAGCATCCGCACGAGACCTTTGGCATGGCACAGGATATGATTTTAAAGCTAAAACCGTGGGCACAACTTCGACTCTTTTCGCTCCTGCTGCACTTGCATAGTCAGCGAGATAATTGTTACCGACAATCACAACCTCAGACCCCCGCATCACATTAGAAATTTTCTTGCTTAGAAGATATCTGATAATAAACGAGCGGTGGTTATCATATTGATGAAATATCGCGTCATCGTAGTCCAATGTATAGCGAACACCGAACCATCTCAATATTCGGGTTGCTAAAGCTGGAAGGTAAGGAAAAAGTTCGTACTCGATCACTAACATGTCATAGTCTCTCGCCCGCAGCAAAGTCCTCAACCTGCGCAAGTAAGACCTCAACACAATACCAACACTGGCTTTACCGTATTGATAGCGATGTTCGAGATAGTCATCTTCAAACAACGTAGACACATTGCAATGGAATCCAGCATCTTCAAAATATGGGACATATTGCAATGTGCGATAACGACTGCTGGCACCTTTGCGTGAATATTTAGTCAAGAATAATATCGTCGGTGCGTCTGTGACTTTCATTGATTTTTTGTCAAAACCTTTGAATTGATTCTCGGTTCTAAGGATACAGACTTCAGTTTAGAGGATCACCCAACACAGATTGGTAAAGCGTCCGATAGCTTTTAACCCCAAGCTCCAAAGAAAACACTAACTCCGCTATTCTGCGGCAACGCTCAGTTAAATCAGCTTCCAGAAGAAGATCTTCCAACTCACCATAGGCTCGATGCATCTCCTCTTCAGAGTTATCTGAGACAACCACCCCCACTCTATATTCGGCTACCATCTGTGCCACATCCCCAATACCCGCGCTCACTACTACCGGCAGCCCCGAACCTAGCACTTCGGCCATGCGCGTGGGAGAGCTCCCCAACTTACTCAAGCCATCAGTAAAGAACATTACCGATAAAGAATGTCCATGCAAAACCCCTGGCATTTGCTCTGATGGACAGGCCCTGATGCTCAATCTATCACCATATTCACCCTCAGGGTCGATCTGTCTGCGAATCTCTTTCTGGTCATCAAGGGTCACGATATCAAACCTGGAGGAAGTATTCCCACGGAGTGCCACCCGCACCCAGGAAGCAAGCCAATCCATCCGAAACCAGCCACTAAGCACAGTGCCAATACAGCCGTGCACACGGGCTTGCGATTCATGCCGCTCTGATGGCTTAAACCTCTGGAGGTCTGCACAAGTAGGTATCACAATCATCTTCTGACCGGCGAGTTCATCTGGATAGGTCTGCTGTAGGTATTCAACAGCAGCTTGAGTGAGCGAAACCACACCTGCAGCTTCGCGAAGGCAGGCACGCTCCGCCCATGTAATCGCTTTATGGGCCAAACTATCACGCCGCAATCGTCGGGCGGTGATAAGCTCCTCCGGCCAGAGCGCACGCATATCAAACACAAAGGGTACCCCAGTCAATCGATGAACCAGGAGTGCGACTGCTGCGGGAATATAAGATCGAGCATGGATGAGCCTTGCTTCACCCTGCCGCACCTCTCTCCAAGCGAGCAGTGCCATATCGAGCATACTCAGAGCCGACGCTAAAAATCTGGGATGAAACCTAAAACGTCTGGGGAGCCATCGAATACCAAACGATTCACACTGCTTCATAGCTCTAGCCATAGCTCCAGCGTCTGCCATATCTGCGGCCTTCTCATAGGTAATCAGAGTGATAGTGTAATCAGCAGATAGGCCTCGCAGATAAGAAAATACCTGGCTTTGTCCCAGGGGTTCCAACAAACCATTGCGCGTCAAATAGAGGATCTTCAAGGGCGATCAACCTTCGTTCGAAAATTTGCTGAGTTTTTGCATGCCATTACCCATGCACATTTGTGCTGGAGCTTTCAGAAAAAGGGCAACGCGCTTCTCTATTTCTTGAAAGGAAAAAAGCACGCGCATTTTTACTGTATTGAATACCTACACCCACCTCTTCAAGAACATAAAGGCGATCTTACTCGTTTCGGCCAGTACCACTTGCAGAGTGGATTCATCTGTCCACCATAGCTCTTCAGGAGACATGTAATTCGCATAGTCGCCTGAGCTCACCACCAAAATATTGACTTGCGACAGGCTAATTCGTGAATGAAAGATCAATGAGGCTCGTCTTGTATGGTACGGATCAGTGATGATCAACAAGCTACTCACCCTATTCTCTAAGCAAAATTGCTCCACAAGCTCGGCATCACTTAACGTGTTTGTGGAACCTTCCAAGACCCTCACATCTTTACCGTCAATAGCACAGTCCAGACATAAATTTTTCTGTATATGCTCCCACGCACTTTTTTTACCATCTACGAGCAGCAATTGACTAACAAAACCGGCGTCATACAAGGACAGGCCAGCGCGTAAACGGCTACCCCCTCCTCCTCCCAATACCACCCCGACTTCTGCCTTTTCTGGCTGATTAGCTAAAACAAGCCAGTCTGGAATTCGAAAAACTAACAGTGCAATAACAGTGTATGTTGCTAAGGTGCCAACACTCAGTCCAAGCAGAAACGCAGTAAATCGACTCAATCTGAATCACCAAATAATCTATCGTTAAATTCGTGCCCTTCCAGTTTATCTAAAAAGGATTGCTGTACGGCAGTTATTGTGGACCCGACGCCTCTCGCTTTTTTGTGGGGAACATGAGATCAAGGTATTTCTCAGCCGCTATGTGAGGCTCGAATGCTTGCGCCCTTTGAATCAGTCGATTAGCATCATGAACTCGACCAAGTGATGTCTCCATGGCATCTGCTAACGCTGTTGCATCACCAACAGGAACCAACGCTCCATAGCGTCCGTCTTGCAAAATTTCAGCTGGACCGGAGGGGCAATCGGTGGACACAACTGGCGTACCGCAGGCTAGCGCCTCGACGATCACATTACCAAAGCCTTCATAATCGGACGACAGCACAAACAGGTCAGCCGTACAATAAAATGAAGTTGGATCATTGTGGAACCCTGCAAAAATCACTTGCTCGCTAATTCCCAACTCATGCGCCATAGTCCGCAGCTTGGTCTCACCGTCTCCTGCACCCAGAAAGATGAGCCGCGCCTCGGTTCTATTCTGGATAAGCTTAGCAAAGGCGCGCAATAAAAGAGGATGATTTTTGACCGGTTTAAAACTTCCTACCGTGAGAATTCTCGCGCCAGGTGGGACACCCCATCGCGCGTCGATCTCAGCTAATACCTGCAGATCGGGTTTCGGTCTGGGGGCAACCGGATTGTTGACCACCTGAAAGTCACTCTCGGGCATCTTGGCCAGAAGCGCGATGTCTCTAACGACACCGACGGATACGCCGATGCGTGCATCCGCAAGGCGATAACCCATGGCCATGCTGGCACGCAAGGCCATACGATGAGCCTTACCCCAAGTCATATATTGTGCAGACAATATCCCATGCTCGCTCACAGTGACATTGCCACGGAAACCAGATATGCGCGCCACGAGGGCTGCAATTGTTGTCAACGGCCATATCCCCACTAGTAGCGCATCAGGCTGTGCATGACGTAAGTAACGGGCAAGGGGCAGCGCCAACTGCCGAGCACGTGGCGTGCCTAAATCGACCACCGAAAACGACTCATGAGCCTCGGGCAAGAGCTCACCATCCATGCGCATAAGCACAAATTCTACGTCATGACCTGCACGGGTAAACTCGTGGGCGAGATCGATACTCACGCGCTCAGCGCCACCGCCAGCGAGGTCAGGAAGAAGAATGGCTATTCTTTTTGGCTTATGTTTCATCTGGGAAAAATATCAAATCTCACAGGCAGAAAAAACGATATCAAAACATCCTATCTACTAGACAATTTATGCGGTATTTCTCAAACATCGAACTGCCTTGGCAGGCAGCCCCACCGCCAACATTCCGTCCGGGATATTTGACCTAACAAGCGCATGGGCGCCAATAACAGCACCGTCGCCCACTCTGACACCACGCAAAATAGTAGCTTTACAGCCCACCCATACGCCATCACCTATTTCAATCGGCGCCGTTTCAAAACCAGCCAAGCGAATTGGCAAACTATCTATGGAGTGGTCCTGATCACGAATGACAACATATTCCGCAATTAACGTTCCGGAACCAACGCTGACAGCCTCTTTCGCCACTATGAAGGAACCATCACCGATATAACAATCATCACCGATCACAATCTCCCCCCCTTGGGCAATTAGTACCGCATTCCTTCCGATGGACACCCTCTTCCCAAGCTGAATAATTCCGCCATCAGTCGCTCGAAGCTCCACGCCTTTTCCAAAATTATACGTACCTTGAATTTTTATACTTGCATTTAAAGTGGCACCTAAACGTATAGAAGCGGAATTCCATTTCTTTTTAGACCGTGTTAATACTGAACCAAGCTTACGCGTGAAAAGGATCAAATGCTTTTTCATCATCCATTCACGAGAACGTGTCATGATAGCCACCCGAACTTCAAACCACCGATGACCGACGAGTCTAGAGATAAAACCCTTCTTGCCCGAAAACACATTACCGCATTCCACGCAATGAAGACTATAGAACTGGCAATTGCCGCCCCTTCTGCATCAGTCATCGCAACTAGTGGAGGAGCGATAACAAAAAACACAAGTAATGAAAAACCTAGACTGCGCGTCACAAGCCGTTCATGGCCAGTCATATTCAACAAGGTAGCACCCGGACCAAAAAAAGACCCTACAATTGCTCCCCCCCCAAGAACGAGAAGTATAGAGTTGGCCTCACGAAACTCATCACCAAACAGAAACCCCAGAATATCCTCACCAAAAAAAATAAAGGGGAGCGTCAATAAAAACACACCCAAAACCATAGCCCGACTGGCCAAACCTAACAGTTGCTGCAACTTGTGCTGCTCTTGCGCGCTGTGAAGCTGTGCAAAAATGGGGGAAAACACTATATTGATTAGCGTAAGCGGAAATGTCAGCAATAGGTACACTGAACTGCCCACCCGATAAATACCTACCAGGTATGTGCTAGCCAGCACCCCCAAGACCAAAATTGGCAGGTTGCCCTGCACAACACGCATGGCCTCAGTCAACGCCATTGGCCATGCACCTTGGAACCACTGCGCCGATTGCGCATGAGTGACATCTTGCGGCGACACCTTGGGTAATACTCGCTGTAGTAAAAAATAAGCAACGAGAGCGGAAAGTGCTACTGCCAGAACCTGCAGCGCCATTGCTCCCTGAGGCCCAACATCTGCAGGATAGCTAACTACACCTACGTACAGAAAGAGCGAGTAGAACAACGGCCGGAAAATTGCCTCTGGGAGTTGCCCTTTTACAATGTGCTGAAGCCCTCGTAATGCTGAGCCATAAATATTGGCCAGGGGCGTAAGAATCACGATAAGCAGACCGGCCACAACGGCATATAGCAGAGTAATTCCTGAGGAATCCTTCTGCCAATAGGCAGCTATGATTCCAACAGTTGCGGCCGGTATTGCGAGCAGGCAAACCGTGCGGCTACACCATCGCAGCAGCGCGTAAAGCCCTGCCCAATCGTTATTTGTATAAGCCCTGGCAGACTCGCGCGTGACAAGTTGCGGCAGACCAAATGCTGCAAAAGTCATGGCTATAGAAATAATCGACATGGCAAGCCCATAGATGCCATAACCTTCTACCCCGAGCGCACGAGCCAATTGCACCCCCACCAGAAAACTCAAACCCATGCCGACTGTGCGGATACCGGCACTGCCCAAGAGCGCTCTTAGCAAAGTAGGACTCAATCCTTGATCCGACAAGTAGGCCTTCATCAATAGGAACATCTCAAACTACTCAAATACTACTGAGTCGAACGGCGTCAAGGGCGCAAGCGACTGCCCATGAAACTGGCTGGAAATGATACTGGCGGGAGTGCTCTGCATCAGGCGGTGTGCGCGCTCCACGCCATAAACTTCACTGGTATGAGTAAAAGCCTCCTTAAGTACCGGAGGGCGAGCCTTTTCATTGTGGCCATCGCTCGCGATAACAGTTATCGCATCATCATCAAGTAACTGTCGGGCGATAGTCTGAGCGCCGTCGCCAAATGCGCCAATAATCGAACCGGCAGTTACCTGCAGCCAGCAATCCGCATCAATAAAGGGTTGCAACAGCGCCGGATCTTTCATTACCTGCTTGTTGCGTTCGGGGTGAGCGATTAGTGGTCGTATTTTCCTATTCATCAACCACTGCACCAGTTTATCGCTGCCGGGGATGATATGGCTGTGGGGGAATTCCAGCAGCATTATTTCATAGCCGTCCACTTCACCGTAGAAAGGGATTTGGTTGTTTGTGATCTGGGTAATAATTTCGTCGGTTAAGCGTACCTCAGCGGCGAAGCCAAGATGCAGCGGGATGCACTGTTGGGCTACTGCTCGTTGCAATTTGGCGAATTTTACCTGAATAGATTTGCGAGTGTTTTCCCAGCGGCCGGGATGAATGTGAGGAGTGCAGATGGCGTGCGTGGTGCCGGAGGAAGCAGCCAGGCGACAGAGCTCCAGGGACTGCTCTAAGGTGTCTGGGCCATCATCTACACCAGGAAGTAAGTGGGCGTGAAGGTCGATCACGTTATGGGACCACCTAACCGGTTGCTGGAATGACGGCCCGCCTCATTCTCGAAAAAGACCAGCTTAGTGAGTTTCTGATTGTGAGGCATAGTAGTCGCCATACTCATAGCCACTGCCGTAATAGCTACGGGCTTTTTTAGCATCAAACTGGTTGAGTATTACACCTGTGAGTGGCTCGTTATTCGCGACAATAGCAGCAATTCCTTTTCTGGCCTGGGTAGCGGACGTCGAATTTGCCTCCACTAAATAGATAACTGAATCGGCGTAGCTGGCCAGTATTAAGGCATCGCTCACTGCCTGCACCGGCGCGGAGTCGATCACTATTCGATCAAAGCGCTCTTTCAGCTGCTCCAGAGCGTTCACGAAGAGCCTGGAACTGATCATTTCAAGCGGATTGGGTGGAATGATGCCCGCGGGCATCACATAAATACCCAACTCCTCTACATTTTCGATACAACTGTCCAAAGACGCTGCACCAGACACAAAGTGACTGAGGCCCTGCTGGTTAGGTGTCAGATTACACATTCTGGCCAAGCTAGGCCGCCGCAGGTCGGCACCAATTACCAACGTGTTCTCCATTTGCCCAAAAGCAGCACCAAGGTTGAGAACCGTTGTCGACTTACCTTCACCAGGTAGCGTGGATGTCACCACAATAATTTTAGCCGGGTCATCGAGGCTACTGAGTACTACACCGGTGCGAATCGTTCTAATAGCCTCGGCATAGATACCCTGCGGGTTCTGCCAAACTTGCTCAAACGAACCCTCGTTATCGGTTTTCATTTTGGGAATGGTGCCCAGCATCGATGAACTGAGCTTCTCATGTATATCCTCAGGGCGCTTAACGGTGTTATCGAGTATGTCTAGCAATATGGCAACTGCACAACCAAACAGTAGGCTAACGACCAATGCTGCCATTACGATAAGCCGCTTTTTTGGCCGCACCGGTGAACCCGGGACCGCGGCGCTATCAACGATACGGGCATGTGGCTTTTCGAAGCCACCTGTTTCGCTCACGTTTTTAATCCGCGTGAAGAAAATATTGTACAGCTGCAGATTTGTATCAACTTCCCGCTGCAACTCCTGCAGACGGAATTCAACGCGATTGAACTCCTGCATCTCGCTTTTACGCGCCTCCCAGGAAGCTTCTAGCTCTTCTTCATTACGCAGGGCTAGCTCATATTCTCGACTAATACCAGAAACCACCTTGCGTACCTCGGTAGCGAGATCCCTGGTTGCAGCGTTAAGATCTGACTGTGCGGAGATTATTTTTGGGTGTTTTTGGCCGTAGCGTTTACCCAATTCAGACAAACGACGTTCCGCCAAAGACTGCTCACGCTTGATGTCGCGAATCACCTGGTGCTGCAACACGGCAGGCACGGTCATCAGCTCTTCAGTGGTGGTGCTGCCCATACTCTGTACATCGTCTTTGATGTTCTGGGCTTCTATACGCGCCTCTCGCGCTTGTTCCATACGCAACGACAATAGCTGTAACTCGCTTCCACCGGAGCCAGTTACGCCGGCAATATCTACCAGCCCCTCCTCATCACGAAAAGCCTGCAGGGCCATCTCGCTCTGACCGAGGCCTTCCTTAAGGTCTTCTAGTCGAGTGGTGAGCCACTGTGTAGCCTGCAGGGTGCCCTCCAGCCGATTTTCAAGATTGCCGTCAATAAACGCCTGTGCGGCTGCGTTTACTATCTCGGCTGTTAAGCGGGCATCTGTCGATTCAAAACTAAGGTAGGCAATATGACTGTAATCTACGGGAGAAACATCCAGCCCGCTGACTACATATCCGGTCGCTCGTTTAATATCGAGTGCTTCTTGCTGCTCCTCAGTCAACTGCAGCGGTGGCTCTTTGCTCCGCGCCGGTAACAGAGTTTTTAAGCTAAATCCTGCCTCTTTTTCGGCCGCCTTAGCCGCAGAAGATGCAAAATAAGGGTGTTTGTGCAGGTTTAGCTTGCGCACCACCCGCTCGGCCAAGCTGCGGCTTTTCAGAATTTCAAACTGGGTCTGGTAGTAGTCATAACCCTGGTGACCCATCGTGTACACCTGCTCAACATTTACCACGTTGGCTTCCTGGGTTTCCATTACTATGGACGCAGACGCGCGATAAATGGGCTCGAGGGTGTACACCCAAAGTCCGGCGAGCAGTGTCAACGCAAATCCCAGCCCTATTATCGGCCACTTGTAATGCAATATTGCACGTAGGTAACGCGCCAAATCGATGACCTCATCACCAAGGGGCACACGCATACCTTGCGCCGACTGAGGCATCATTTGCTGGTTCTGGCCAAGAAACTCGTTCATCTAAAAAAAGGTGTCCTGCACGGTGATTATGTCTCCGGGCTGCACCCGGTAATCCAGCCCCACCTCTTGCTCTTCGCGGTTCGGGTCTTTATCAGCTATCACAAGAATGCGCTTCTTGTTAGCGCGCTCGGTGAACCCCCCCGCCAGCGAAATTGCCTTACGCAGTGTCAAGCCGGGCTGAAAATCCACCCCTCCCGGGCGATTTACCTCGCCATTGATAAAAAACGGGCGATAGCGCGTTACGCTAACGGAAACACGGGGATCTATCAGATAATCCGGCTTTAAACCGTCCACCAACAACTGCTGTAATTGTCCTGAAGTTTTACCAGTGACTTTGAACTCACCCAAAAAAGGATAAGAAATACGACCATTTTGGCCAATTAGCAGATTCCCAAAGGTGAGATCAGGCTCACCGTAAACATAGATTCGAATGGAGTCACCCGCATTGAGCGTATAGCCGGCGGCATCCTGCCCCTGCACAAAGCCACCTGTCATTAGGGTGCCTAGCAACGCCAGTATGTATCCAATCCGTTTGATCACGAGAGCTGTCAGCCTCAGTTAGCGGCGGGTTGCAGAGCGACGAAACGAGCCTGTGCCTGTTCCAGCATCTCGCCACCTCCGCTCATTCGAGATGAATACTCTATCATTTCTGCCCAGCCCTGTCGGTAGGCGGGACGTTGCGCTAAAGCTTGTAATTGAGTCGAAGCCGCGCTTTTATTATAGGCAAGGCGCTGCGCAACGTCGTCCGAAGCATACCCCTTCCAAGACAGAAAATAAGCTTGCTCAGCGAGATAATTGGGCTTCGAGGGCGAACGTTGTAGTAACGATTCCAGCTGCTGTCCGGTGAGATCAATCGTTTGAACAGTTGGCTGGTAGCTTTCTCTACCCCAGAAAGAGAGTTGAGTAGCCGCTGTGGTAAAAACCAGGTCGTCGCAGACGGTGCGTGCGCCCTCCAAACCCAGAAGTGCAACCATTATCAGCACCGGCGATGCAAAAAACAGCCTCGCGCTACGAATCACAGGTTACTCATTACAAGCTGAACTTCGCTTCCACAAAGACCGTGCTACGGTCGTAATCATATAAATCGAAATCTGAGTCACGCTCTTCGTAGCGGTAACCCGCACTCAAATCCGCCCAACGACGCAGCGAGTACTTGAACACAGCTTCTACTCCGCGCAGATCGTCTTCACGCTCCGAGCCTGAGTAATCCTCGTTTTGAAGCAGTACGGAAAGCTGTGTGCTCGAGCGACTGTTCCAGTCGTGGTCCCAGTTCAAGCGCGATTTCTGAGTATTTATTGAATCACCAATGCCAGTAGTTTCTTGACTGAGGCGCTTGGACGCCAGATGAAAAACCGAATAGGTACGAGGTTTATAATACACATCAACCTCCCACGAAAACCCATCGTCGTCTTGGCGCTTTTGTGACTTGTATGTCCTCTTAAAATTGCCCAGTTTGATGCTGCCAGCGGTTTTCGCACTGGAGTCCCAAGTTATGCCCAAGAAATAATTATATTCATCACTGTCATAGCTCCCGCCAAGACGCAGAGGATCAACCTCTTCATAGCGCGCCTCCTGAAACTTCACCTCAGCTAAAACATCTGTCTTGCCAGTCACTTTCCAAAAAAAAGTTCCTGCTAGTTGGTTCGTCGTGTGATTTCGATATTGCGTAAGATCTTGAAAGTTTTGGTACTCTTTATCTAGATACCGCGCATCGAGTAGCACTCGACCCTTAGACCCATCATTGCCGAGCGTATAGTCCGTACCCAGGGTATCTCGCTGGAATTCAACAGGCTCGTCTATGAGGCTTGCAACGCCTTCAGACAATCCAGTACCGCGCTCTTCGTGAGCATCTATATACTCACCGTAGATGTTCCAGACGTTTTTAGCATTGAACTCATGATGAACGTCAATATTGAACTGGTGATCGATGAAGTCGTCGTCACTGCTGTCAAAATAGCGCCAGTCAGTGAGTTTATAAGCAATGGAATAAGTGTTAAGCCCGTTTTGCAGCCAGGCCTGTACCTCTGGCTCTATGACAGTCAAGCCGGTTTCTTTTGCGTTGTCGGGGGTACGAAACAGGTTGTCGACGTATTCAACCCGCGTATCCAGGGTAGGGGTCACATAAACTGAGCCCCAGTTGAGGTTGGCAGGCTCCAGCGCAAACAGTGGTGCGCATGTTGCTAAAGCTCCCACCCGAATTATGTGGCAAAAAAATCTACCGTACTTCATTGCTGGTGAAGTTCCTCGATCGCATTGCTAATTCGGCAATCACGTGTGTAAATTTCATTTCGCGGCGTCATTATACCCTTTTTTTCTTAAAAACTTCGATCCAAAAAAGATGGCAAATTTCCGCAAAGCCCGCTCCTTACTTCGCACTATGCAATGCAAATTCAAACTAATCCTGTGCTGATAAGCCATGCGACGGCTTAGCTCCAACGCTTTGCAAGGACCCTGCCACTGCGGCTAATGCCAGAATAGTGACAAACGTTAGTGCGTTAGCAGGAATCTGTAAATTGAAGTCTGCGGTGGAATGAAGCCCTCCCCAAACCGCCGTCATCAGAACAGCAAAAGCGGTACCTTTGAGCACGGGTGCCCGGCGCTTCACAAGCACCTGAAAAGCCTGGCGAGCGGTCAATAACACGACGAGCATCAACACGATAGTCGCAGGAATGCCTAGCTCCACGGCGAACTCAAGGTAATCGTTATGAGCATGGTCATAAAAGCCCCGCAAGTCTGATGGCTGGAAATTAGGAAAAATTCCATAGAACGAACCACCGCCTGATCCTGTAAGCGGAAAGCGCTCGAGATAATCCCAAGTGTAAGCATTGGACCATAATCGCCCCTCAGTCTCGGGACGGGTTTGCTCGATACGCTGTACCAGCTTGTCAAAGCCAAACCATCGACCGAGAATGAGCGTGTCTACCAAAATCAAGCTGCCCAAAAAAGCCATTATACGGGGAGAAAAATGGCCGCTTGCTCGCATGTAAAGCAGTCCAGTAATCGACAGGGCAGCAAAAAATGCAATATTACCCATGCGAGAGCGCGTGAGCACCAGAGCGATTACCATGACAGCTAAATATATCCGCAAACGAATCTTGGGACTCATCAGCATCCGCAACCAACCCTCGAGTCGATGCTTCCAATTAGCCGGTCGATGAACCGAAAGCTGCGACAGCAACAGCCCAATACCCGCCGAAAGACACATCACCAGGTAGCCGGCCAAGTGATTCCGGTTAACGAATGTTCCGGTGGCGACTCCCTGCCCGGCGTACTTCTCTACAAAAAAGCCATATTCAACGCCACTGAGCACCATGAAGGCACCATAGGCAGCCTGAAAGGTGCCGCTGAATACCAGAATCTGCAGTAACAAACGCAGCCTACTCTGGCTGTTAACGAGTGCGGTAGTAAGAAAAAAACCGGCGGTAAGTGCGCAACCTTGAAGCAAATAAAAGCGAGTGGCAGCGACATCCAGTGAAAGTGTTAGCCAGCCCTGCTGTATGTGCCACGCATAAGCCTGCGGAGACAACGCCTCGATCACGACGCGCGGCAGCGGAATACACTGCAAAAGCAACCAAAGCTGCACTAAAGCCAGCAGAGTAAACGGCAGCCGCATTTGCCGCCAAGCTGCTCGTGACAGCTGAACCCTACCTGCGGCAAACAGTAACAACCAGAGGAACATTACCACCGACAGCAGCAATACCATTAGCCCCGCGCCCCAGGGCCGATTGGAGGCAAATGGTAGTGGCACCCAAACGAGAATCGCGAGATATAGCGCAAATAAGCCTGACTCCAATCGATTCAGCATTTAACCCACTCAGCCAATGTTAATCGTTGTTATAAGCAATCAATAAAGGTACAGCGTCATTCAAACATGAAAAGGCAGCATTACTGCTGCTGACACCGTCTCATCAACCACTTAGTTTGCAGGGCTCACAGGTGAGCTGAGCCCACCGCCGCCCGGTGTATCGACGGCATCGCTGTTAATGAAGGGCTGGGACATAAGTTGCACGTACTGCTCCATCGCGGTATCCAGCACATTTTCATCCACGTCCGTGCTCCGCAATACAGCAGCGACGGCTTCCGCTTCGGGAAGGCTGGTAGCAGAGGCAATGCCAGCCATGGCAAACGCATCACTTTCGCTCTCGCCTCCGGCTTCAACGGCTGCGAGCGTCGCTTGTATAAGCGAGAAACTGAACGGCTCTCGCATCAGACTTTCAATTACAACCCCGTGATCATTGCCCTTATCTAAGGAGGCAATTACCACTTCAGTCACCTGTTCGCTAGCGGCTGACGCGTAGAAGCTAGATACGGCTAATAACCATGCGAATCCAATATTCCGGGCAATCTTCTTCACGTTGCGCTCCATAAGAAGGGGAAGGGGGCAGCGCCGTCATTGTAACAAGCCCGGAGGGGGTGCAGTCCAGCTTTGCTAAA
>OCVR010002179.1_pt1 | contig 14936 bp, 13 predicted proteins | sample 1539091 | NCBI WGS metagenome assembly OCVR01 (sample SAMEA3355530, study PRJEB22509) | marine metagenome | biome: marine; feature: coastal ocean; material: water | place: USA | collected 2010-08-07 | depth 16 m | reverse complement strand
CTCAGAGACAAGCTACAGTAACAACGGAAGTGACCCGCAGGTTCGTCTAGGCTACCAAGAGGGTAATAATGTGAAAAATTTAATAAATAGTTTTTTTGCCGCAGAATGGCTAGAAAATACAGTAACAAATATTGTGGTTGCTGCAGTTATACTTTTTCTCACCTTGTGGTGTTCGACGTGGATAAAAAAAAGGATCATTTATATTGGATATAAATATGAAAAATTAGACGACACGCTGTTTGTTTTCCTAAGCAAAATAGCGCAAGTTTTAATACTTATCTTTGGTGGCACAGTAATTTTGAACAAATTTGGTGTGCAAACTACTTCCATAATCGCCCTACTTGGAGCGGCAAGCTTGGCTGTTGGGTTAGCTCTCCAAGGTACGCTTTCCAACTTTGCAGCAGGTATAATGCTGATTGCTTTTCGCCCGTTTCAGAAGGGCGACTATGTTTCTTTCGGTGGGAGCGCCGGCACAGTTAAAGAAATATCAATTTTTACTACCGAGCTTGCGACTCCTGATAATATCCAAGTTATCGTTCCTAATGGGCAAATTTGGGGGGCATCGATCTCAAATTATTCTGCCTATGACACTCGTCGCGTAGATTTAGTTTTTAGCATCTCTTACGGAAGTGATCTGCAAGTTACAGAAGACATATTGGTCAATTTAATCTCCAATGATAAGCGCATCCACACCAACCCTGAACCATTGATAAAAGTTGGCAAACTCAACAACAGCTCAGTCGACTTTACCGTAAGAGTATGGTGCGATCGTAGTGATTATTGGCATATCAAATTTGACATGACGCGATCAGTCAAAGAAGCTTTTGATAAGGGCGGTGTCGACATACCTTATCCAACCACAACGATAATAAACGCGAATTAAGAAACTGTCTGTCCGTCGCCATTCTGATACGTCGCCCTATTGTGGCCGTTGCTTGCGGATCTCTTCATTTTCCGACTCACTCTTTCGACGAGATTCCTTTTTGTGATACCACTCATTTTGTTGCAGGAACTCTAAGGGCGCAGTAGTCTTATGTTGCAAGATCAATGCTAAGGGATTGTGCCTACTGGCGGAGCCATCCCTTCGTGAGGGCGCTACTTAATGCTGAAATTATCATTGATAACAATAGCATGAGAATTTCATGGATATTTTTATCCGCCTAAATGTACACCCTTTGTCTGTCGAGCTTTAGTATGACGTTTGAATTAAGCTAAAGTCTATGCCACGCGGGCCAACGTGTTCGGATATGCAACTAAGCTTCATTATACTAGCATTCGAGGAGGGGGATCTGTACGTGAGCGTTGCTGTATTGGAGCGCAAGACTTCGCAAGGCGGTGAGGCTGGTCAGCAGGAAGTGGCGGCGCTAACTTCAGTGCCCGCGCGATAAACACAGGGGCTGCGGGTTAGTTGGCTAATTCATCATCCTTAAATTCACCAACGATTTCGCGGCCATCAGCAAAAGTGAAGGTGCCTTGTCCGTTCCGCTTTCCGTCATTAAGAAGTGTTTTGTACCTGACTGCGATGGCCTTTTCATGCAGTGGGCTTGGCTTCGCCTGAGCTGAGGTGTGCTTTATGCATGACGACCAGCGTGTATGGAGACTGTCACCTTAGAGCAGACATTAATACGTAAAGTAGCGAATGGCCGTTGAGAGCCTACAGTGCATTATGCTGTTCCCTGAACGAATGTATTTAGACCTTCATTGCCCTCGGTCTTAAGAACAAAAATGGTATTGCCATAATCACAAAAACGATCTGGGTGATAAAGATTGTCATGTAGGTTGTATCTGATGCAATTTGCACAAGGTCTGCCACCTGCACGAAAATCTCGAACAGCTCCAATCCTACCTCTGTGCCAATGATGACAACAAAGGCAATGAATAGTGAGAGGTTGGCCGTTTTGGCCCCTGCATTAGACACGGTAAAAATTGCAGCGGTGGTCAACAAACCCATTCCAAATCCTGTGATCGCCTTAGAGACGATGGCGGCTTCGAAAATCAAAAGTGTAAAATAGAGCATGTAAGACCCGAGGCCGATCGTCACAATGACTGCGCCAAGCACCATGATTACTCGCTGCAGTTGGAAACGCGCCAGCAAGGCGGTTGCTGCCATCGCGGCACAAACCTGCGCCAGAGCCCCAATGGTGGCGCGATCTGCAATTAATGTATTCGAGCACATATGAAGAACCAGAAAGGCCGTGTCATAAAATCCTGTTGTCGCAATATTCACAAAGAACAAAAATACAAAAATATTCAACATGGCGCTATCAGCGCGACCTTTATTTGCTTGATGTCTTTGGCTGTAAAACAGGTAGCCCAGCACGATAACAAACAACACAGCCATGGCTTGGGTCATGATCGATGAGATACCCGATATCGTCACGAGCAGGGTCATGATCTCAAAGATTGCCAAGGTTAAAATCGCGGGCATAAGCGCGGCAAGCGACGGAGCAACACCGTTTTTTTGTGGGGGTGTCATGGGCTCGCGCACGGCCCAGATCGCTGCGATCAAGACGACGGGCAAAACCGCGAAGCCTGCAAAGAAGAGTTCCAGCCCGTAACGTGGCGCGATCACACGTACTAACTGCGGTGTCACCAGGAACGCAGCGGGCATTGCTACGGCCCAGACACCTGTCAGCAATTTAGAGTGTTTGTCGCCGCCCCATCCGGTCAATATTTGTGCCACCGGCGCCATTGAGGCCAGCGAAAACCCTATGAGAGGAAACAAGACCACAACCAACGCTTCGCGCGTCGCAACAGGAGGGGCTATCCAGAACATGGCCGCAAGCCCAAAGGACGCACCACTGGCGATCAGACACATCGATGTCGTGATTGACCTGATCGAAAACCGGGAAATCATCCACGGAGAGACTAAAAGAGACAGCAAAACGGCCCCAAGTAGCAATTCGATGATTGCGGATGTTTGCGAGATTGAAATCTTCAGAAAGCTCGCGAAAGTCCCTTCGGAGACGAATACCGTCGAACTGATCACAGAACGAAGGCCGTTTCCCAGCAACACCAATGCAAACAAAAGCGGCAGTGTCGCCTTATTCATTTGCAGTAAGGTCCAGATGCGCGGCCAGCCGTATCCCCATTGCGGCGATGGTTAAAGATGGGGCGTTGACTGGGGCGCTGACATGGGTCGATGCACCGAGGATATATAAATTTTTGTGCTGGTGTGTTTGCATATCGGCGCGCACCACAGATGTCGCAGGGTCCACTCCCATGCGCGTCGTACCAGCGATAATCGCATTGGACAGATAGGGTGTGTCGGACGTTACGTTTTTTGCCCCCATCAATTCGAGAACCTTCTGGTTGGTCTCTGTAGCAACCTTAAGTCCAGCGCGTGTATAGTCGTCCACGGTAAACGCCACGCGGGGTTTGGGTACGCCAGAACTGTCCAGCAGATCAGAGAGTGTGATGCGATTGTCTGCGTCGCCCAGCGTCTCGGCCGATGAATTCAGACGCACGTGCCGTCCGATTTGGTCGTTCAACTCCTGAACCAATGCCGCCCCGCGCATCCCCTTGCCGATCAACTCTTTGGATAGTTTGGTCGCGTCGGCATTCCCGCTCCAACCATTGTTCATAAAAGATGTTCCAAAAGGGGCATAGGTTTTGCGAAAATCACCGTCACGAAATTCAATAATGCCAGAGGTTTGCTGTGGCCCACGATAAGGATAAACTGGATCGGTGACTTCACCGGTGACATCAACATTGTATTGCGACAACAAATACCGACCAACTTGATCCGTCCCGTTGGCGACACCGTTGGGTGCGGTTTCTTGTTTAGAATTCAGCAACAGCCGCGGATTTTCAACAGCATGACAACCCAGCACAAATGTGTTGGCAGTCACCTTCTGCGTACTGCCGTCAGGGCGCCGGATCGTAAGCGAAGCTACTTTTTGATCACTGTCGATTTCGATGAAGGTCACAAGCGCCTCTAATTCAATCCGCGCACCTGCGGCGACAGCCTTATCCATATCAACCGAAGCGTCGTATTTAGCGGCAATCGGACAGATTGGCACACAGGTATTGTTGCCGCAACACGGCGGACGTCCATCAAAGATCACCGAATTTCGCGCGTGCGAAAATCGCTTGGAGGTCAGATCCATCTGATCCAACGCTTTTTGGATTTGAAGATCCATATAAGACGCTGGGATCGGCGGCATCATATAGCCTTCGCCGGGTTTGCGCGGTGATCCCCATGTATAATCTGGGTCCCCGGATACACCCCAACGCGCCTCGGCCTTTTCGTAAAACGGGACCAGTTCTTCATAGTTAATCGGCCAGTCCGTGCCGCGTGCATACAGCGTGGCCCCTTGAAAATCCGCAGGGCGCAAACGATCGGCAAACCCCGTCCAATGCCATGTCGTGCCGCCATAAATCCGCAGATAGGCACCGACAAACATTTCAGGCCCAGCTTGGTCATAAAAGCTGTCGTAGTCAGTATCGGTTGGGTGTGGCGCACTGTCTTGACTTGGATAAGGAGCTTGTGGCCCCTTCACCGGGTTTTGGTAAAAATCGCTTAGATATTCGGCGCGTGATTTACGCCCACCTGCCTCAAGCACCAAAACATCGCGGCCTGCTTCGGCAAGGCTGCGAGACAGATGCGCCCCGGCCATGCCTGATCCCACAACAACAATATCTGCATTTAAATCAGTCATGCGGCACTCCATGGTTGCAGCCAATACCCAAACTCTGGCCCCAAACAAAGGCCCGGAGTTTTGGCAAAACGGAGCGACTTCCAACCCAACGCATAGGGGTAGTTAATCATTCGTGCATCGTCATCGGACGGATCGGCAGAGCCAGTAAAGAGGTACTCCGCGATCCATTGTACCTGATTTTCAAATGGATCTGGCTGCGGATCAAGCACAGTTGCAACGCCGTTGCGACCAAAGCGATCAACTAAATTGCGCAGCGCTGGCATGCCAAACTTTGCATCAAAGTCTCGTGTCAGTGCTGCGGACAATGGTGGTGAAAGCTCCACCGGTCCTGCGATTGCGCGCATGAGCGCATCCCAGATGGTATCGTCATAAAGCGCAGCAAGCCCACCGGCATGCGCTGTGGGGGCAAGGACCAAAGCGCAGCACGTGCCGCTAAGAATTGCTCTGCGAGACAGGCGTTGGGTTGTCACTGCAAGCTTACCTGAACAAAGCCACGTGAGCGACTTGAGCCGCTATCAATCATCATCATCCCATCGTGCAGTTTCTGGATGCTGATCCAAACCGGTGGGTATTTGTACTTTGCGACATCAAGGATCAAAACGCTGTCGGTATCCGCATCATATGCACCAATCGGGGAGATATGCCCATCGCCAGTTTGCGGCAAAGCTTGCCGCGAATAGTTTACGATCAAACGCGCATCACGATCCGAAAGTGTCGTTTGGATCATTTCGCGGAGCTCATCAACAGAGGTTTCATCGGCAAAGTGATGGTCTGCGGCAAGCCCCAAATTTTCGATGAACTGGTCCAATTCCGCAAGCGTCAGCCCTTCATGCTCAACCATGCCATAGGGCTTGAGCTTTTGATTGGCTGCGTTGAACAGTAAGTCTTGGGTGAATAATGTCCAAGGGTACAGCCGATCTGGCGACGGGCGATCAATATTGAGCGAATTGGCAACTGCTGAGACCGATGCAGGGCCGCAAAACGTCAAAACCTGCTCATATTCCAGATAACTTGCAAGGCTGAAGTAATCCCGGTTCAGCTCTGCCCCCAACAAGCGATCTTCGCCTGCTTCTGTCGTCAGATACAACAGATTGTCTTGGGCAGCGACCGGGGCTGCGGAAAATACCACAAAAGCGGCGGCGATTAGTTTGCGGCAAACCATGCGGCGATCTCCTTGATGTCTTCGTCAGTCAGGTCTTTGGTGTATGTCTGCATAACGTCTGCCGACCCGCCTGTGCGGCGACCCTCACGGTAGGATCGCAACGCAGATTCTAGATACAGCGCACGTTGGCCCGACAATATCGGCACGCCAGCAACCAACGGGTTTCCGTCGGAGGAATGGCACGACACACAATTGGTGGCCTGTGGTGGAATATTGCTGTTTTGGGCCTGCGCCGCGAAGGGCAATAGCCAGAACACCGCGCTAAGCTTCAATATTGACATTCAGCATCATCCCTAGGTCCTCATGTGGTAAAATATGGCAGTGCATGACAAACCGCCCATCAAACTCTGTGAAACGCATACGCACCGTAGCCGTACCGGCAGCGGGGACTGCGATAGTATCCTGCCAATGTTTGTAGGCCAATGGCTCGCCATTCAAATGCGTCACTTGCATTGGGTTCACGTGCACGTGGATTGGATGTGGATAAGGAGTAGTGTTCACGAACTCCCATTCCTCAGCTTCGCCTAGTTTGGCTGTAATATCATCGCGGGACGGATCAAAAGGTTCTCCGTTAAGTGTGAAAACAATGTCCTTGTACATACCTGGCGTTTCCTTAACGCCCAATACGATCTGCCGGCGGTTAGCAATTTCCGCGTCCGTAATATCGGTCAGCACCACGTTCTTTGGCAACGGACCTTGCGGAATGCGGGTGCCTTTTTTCACGCTCGGCGCGATCCGGTCCGTGTCTGCGGGCAAGACGATCACTTTCGCCATCTGCACTTCTGGAATTTTGGTTTTCCCTTGGGTGAACGCCGGGCGCAGCAAGTCGTAGACACCAACCTTTAAGGCCTTGACCATAATGTTCGACCGATTGCCGGGGGCGATTTGGATTTCATCCGTTTGGCGCGCCTGATCGTAAGGGTTACCGTCAAAGCCAATCTCATGAAGTTCAAGTCCATCCAGTGTCATCGGCAAGAACTGTTCGTCGCCCGCATTCAGCCACCGCCAATGCTGGACCTCGCCTTCGCGCATGTAGATATTGGGTTGATAAGCGCCATTTACCAACCAGAACCGTTCTGAATCGAGGGTCCAAATTGTGTCATAGCTGTCGACTTGGCCGCTTTTCGGATCAACAACCGGGCATTGGAAAACCATGACGCGTTCAATGGCCTCAGCAACCGCAGGGACGTCATCTAGGGTCCCGCGCACAATCATCATGCCGCCACATCCCGACGCCACTTGAACTGCTACAGATCCATGACGATGTGGATGATACCAATAATTCCCGGCCGGATGATCATCTGGCAACTGCACCAAATAGTTGAAGCTCTCACCGGGATTTACTTGCAAATAAACATTGTCACTGTTGCCCTTTGGACTGACGTGAAAGCCATGGAAATGCAGATTGGTAGAGTTGAATTGATTGGGTGTATTTAAGACGGGATTATTATTATCGGGGTTCGGTGGAAACCTGTTGTGCAGCGTGATTTCCATTTCATCTCCGGGCGACACCCGGAATGTCGGAGCGGGAATTTCGCCTTCGTAAAGGCGCAGCGACGCGCTTGCATATGGCAGGTCATGGCGTGCAAGCATCATATTTAGTTCAGTACGAAAGCGGCCGTCTAAAGATATGATTTCACGCGGGTTCTTAAGGTCGTCATCTAGTCCAAGTGGCGATTGCGCCGGTCTGTGCGTTTCATCCACGTCCGCCGCTTCGACGCTCTGCCCTTGCAAGAAGCTCCCCAAGCCGGCAAGACCAGCTATCGCTGTGGTACCCAATATAGCGCGACGTCGACTGAATTTCATAATCGATTCCCTGTCTGTGTGTCGTTGATCGGCCACATTAATATCTGGGATAACTCTCGTAAGGTCGTTTGTCTACACTTCTGCGAATGTGTTCTCTTTTTTAGGAGAGACGGCAATGATACGCTGATCAACACCTCAACAAACAACGGCTTGGTGAACTACCTTCATGGCGGCGAAGATCACAATCGTATTGTCACAGGTGTTGGCACCGATCCCTTCATCTTTAATAATTAAGCTGCCGACACATTTGTGATTGATTCAAACGTTGGTGATCCGGCGGCATTTAGTTCTTATCCTAACATTTTCGGGTTTGAGGGCGGCGACAATAGCTTTAACCGTCTGGATTGAGTGGTTTTAATCTCTCGAATGGTCTGAACACTAAAGAAAAGGTTTTCGATGCGCTTTTAGCCACGGGAACCATAAAGGAAGCGGGAGGCGTCTTTAGCTTTGGCCTAGATACAACCAAAATTAATTTGGTTGTCGAGGAAACCGGCCAAAGCGTTGTGGTCAGTCTCTACGGAACGGAATTGTCCTCACTCACCGCAGATGATTTCATCTTCGTTTAAAAAGGTAAATGCACGGCCTTTTTGAAATGGGCCGTGCAGACATCGAACTCGGTTCGTCCCGCTCTACGAACATTACTATGTCGCACGTCTGTGTTTAGAAGTCTAAATAAAGCGATTTCTAGGAGATTTACCCAATATCTGAATTACGATGCCAATTGCATTCTGAACCATGTTAGGGGCAGAATCCTTAACAGATGAAGCGTATCGTTGTAAATGATTCACGATTCTCAGCTTTAAGAGGAGAAGATGAGCAATCTTTATTAGCTGACAGAGGCTAGATGCTGATTGGCTCCATGAAACCCGTGTAGGCGTAGGCACAAAGCCTTGCATTCCTGGTCGAAAGTCACACAAGAAAACTGCCAAGTATGACAAGCGCGGCGACAGACGACTTAACCGTATCTAGATCATGTTATTCAGACTCGAGAATTGGCAGCAGGTGGCTAGAGCAACTACGGTTGTCCAAGATCTTCCTGCCAACTATAGCACTGGCCGCACTTGTCACGGATAGATGGTGAAAATCAAAGGGTCCATAAACTTTGAGTACTGAGGTGGCCAACTATAATATTGCGATTGTCAAAGAGAGGTAGGAATTGTTTCAGCAGTTGTTTAATGCTGCCTCAAGCCGCTCTCCCAAGTCTATTAGGCCATGCAAAAAAGTTGTAAGACCAATGATTATGACCGCGTGATGAACTTGGAAAAAGCTTTCGTAGTTGGGAAAAAGGGCTTCGATGAGTTCATCAACTCCTATTATAAAAAGTCCTAAGCCGACAACGATGCTCGTTACCGGATGGCTTGTAAATGCGTTAAGTGGACGATGAATCGCTAACATAACGCGAATGTGGTGCGGCACGTTACTATTGGTGGGTGAAGTTAGTGGCATGATTTGTTCTCCAAACCGACAGAAATTCGTTAGGGGCAAAAATACCCGTGAAATATGGAGGCAGTATTTTGGACAGTTGCAATATGGGCAAGTCTTTTTTAGCTCAAAGATAATCTACAGTTAAAACAAAAACGCATTGAAGAAAAATCCGCTTAGCGTGCCGTTTGCATGTACCACAATGAAGTGATTTTCAGATTATTTTAGCAAAATAGTGAAGCGCAAAAAAGTCTTGACGTCGTTCATCCAATAAATAAATAACATCGTATAGTTGCAATATGAAATTTATTTCAGCATTGTCACTGAGTGTGTGGAATTCCCCTCACACCTTTCAACCCAACAAGGAGGAAAAATCATGGAAGAAACCAAAATTGGTCGCCGCGAAATGTTCACAGCTGGTGCCGTGGCGGCTGTCGGCATGACGGCGTTGGCGACAGGCGCATCAGCGCAAGACGCCGATCCCGGAACGATAATCACAGACTCGCTTGGAGATGAACACATCGGTCTTTTAACCGATGCCGCAGCTGCAATTTCGGAAGGTGATGCGGTGCTTTTGAACCGAGCACTACGTGATCCAGATGCGCCACTGCCAGAAAGTCTGGCGCACCTGACAACAATGGATGTTCAATCCCTGCACGCAGCTTTCCAATCTTCGCATGAAAACACGTACGATTTGGGCTCACTTAGCCCATCGCTTGTAGGTGTAGCCCATGCCAGCAGTGCATGCTGTTGTTGTACACCTGCGTCTTGCTGTTGTGCTGCGGCGCAGTCGGTTCCAAGCCGTTCGCGTCAGATTGCGTGATATAAAAAAAGTGTTTGGGCCATTATTTGGCCCAAGCACTTGGCGTCAAAAAATGGGGAAACAAGATGAAAATGATCGCAGCGCCAGTACTTGCGCAATTCGATGACTCTGGCGCGGCAACGCTAATAAAAGGCAACGGCCGGATTAAGCTGCCGACGCCACAAATTTCGAAAACGTGTTTAGATATTTTGCGTGCGTTTGAAAACCCAGGACAGGACCCCGAAGTTTTTGTCAGTCAGTTCTCGGCAGAGGTAGCTGATGGGATCAATGAATTGATCTCGCTCATGAAAGCTGGTGGTTTTCTAGTCGATGAACATACGCCTTTGGCCAACCCAGAAAACGTGTTCTGGAGCGACTATGGCCAAACGACCGAAGCCATTGATGACGCCGTAACCAAGCTGGATGTCACATTGGTCGGTCACAATCGTCTTAGCACACGCATCGCCGACTCTCTGGGTGCGTCAGGCATCTTCATGGCCCGTTGTGTGGATGACCCTAACTTGCGCGGGCCGGGATTGACCGAAGAGGAAAAATCTGAATGGGTCGCAAGTGCGGGGTTTCGGATGCCGGAACCGGCAGACGACAAGGTGCGTCTGGTCATTGCCAGCACTGACATCGGTGCCGAGACGTATTTGAGGGCTTGGAACGAATTCTGTGTCGAAAACAAAATTTTGTTTTTGCCCGTCTCAATCAAAGGAAACCAAGTATGCATTGGCCCATTTGTACGTCCTTTTGAAACCGGGTGTTTTGAATGCGCACGAGGTCGAGTAAATTCTAATGGAATTAATCTTGATAGGTCCGACGAAGCCCATCGACCGGTCCAACCTGCTGCGTTTGGTTGGCACCCACTCCTGCTTGATACCGCGGCGATGATTGTTTGCACAGAAGTGTTGCGACAAGCCGTAGGCGCCCTGCCGCCATTGAAGCCTGATTTGATCGTCGCGGATCCGATGGGCAAGGGAATCCAAAGCCGTCACCGCGTTTTGCGTTTGCCAAGGTGCCCGATTTGCAGCCCAATTCGCAAGCACGCCACGCCTATTGTCGTCGACTCAGAAGACCGGAACACCGAGCTAATGGAAGCTTTCAAATGAACGTCGCATTTGATTCCAATCTGAAATTTCCAGAAAAGTGGCTCAAGGGTGGATTGATTGACCCAATGACCGGGATTATCAGCGGCGTTTGGGAACAACCAAGATTTGCCGGATATGCAGATCTTTTCCAATTCGCGGCAATGACCTGTGACACGGGTGCATTTGGCGGACCTGACAATTTTCGTCATGTCGGTGGAGCTTCTCTGGATCGCAGATCCGCTTGGATCAAAGCGGTTGGTGAAGGAGTTGAAAGGTACTGTTCCGCGATCTACGATCCGAAAGATTTTGTGCTAGCATCTTCAAATTCGGTCCCGTTTGAAACTGTCGATCCTGCGCTATTTGCGATGTATCCGACTCAGGCTTTTGAAGATTCACACTTTCCGTTCGATGCGTTCGACGAGAATTCACTGGTGCGTTGGTGTGAAGCCCAAACGTTTGAAGGCAAACGTTTGCACGTTCCGGCCGCGGCGGTATTTGTGCCCTGGTATTACGATATGGCTTGCGGCGAAGCGCCCATTTTCCAACCAATCTCGACGGGTCTTGCTTGCCACAGCTCACAAGCGCGGTCTTGGCTTGGCGGGTTGATGGAAGTGGTTGAACGCGACGCATTTACAATTCTTTGGCAAACGCAATCTGCGTTGCAGGAAATCAACCTAGTTGGATTGCCCGAGGACAGCACTGAAATCATCCGTCGTATCGAAGCAACCGGCGCACGCGTGCGGTTGGGAATGGTTCAAACAGATCACGGAATTCCTGTTTGCATTGCGACCCAGCAGATCGAAAGCGGCGACATGCCCGCGTTGTCGCTCGCTGCTTCGGCATCCCCGGATCCCGCAGAAGCCGTACGAAAAGCTCTTGAAGAATTGGTACACACCTTTCGTTGGATGGCGCGTTTGATGCAAGCCAACCCCGAGTTTGACCCAGGTGACGACAACAAGAACGTCATCGACCAGGAAAGTCACCTTTTGTACTGGTGCGGCAAAGACCGTCGACATCAGGCGGACTTTCTTTGGCAGGGACATCAGATCACCTTTGATGATATCCCGAAACCTGAACCTGCCACTTCCGAGGAAACCCTTGCCAATGCAGTTAAGCGTGTAGAAGAAACTGGGTATCAGCCGCTGTTTGTCGACCTGACAACGCCAGACGTCGCCGAGTTTGGCTTTCACGTTTCTCGTACTTTGGTGCCCGGCTACAATCCGTTGTTCATGGGGCATGACTTCCGAACCAGGACAAATCCGCGACTGTTGGAGCGCCAACACTTTCTTGGACAAACTGATGGCGCATCGAACATGCTGCCACATCCGTTTCCGTAACGAGAGGCTGACATGGACACGTTAATAGACATCAATACTGAATTACTTTCGGAAGAAGGCGAATTGTGGGAACTGTTTCACGTAAATTCTAAATCGACCCGGTCTGACCTTTTCATTCCGTCGGAACAGATGGCGGAAACTATGCGCCAGATGCCGCTCAGTTTCTCTGCCAAATCGCGGGAAATGCTGCCTTTGCCTGCCGCTGATCCAGCTTGCCTAGACAAACGCACAGTTGCGGAATCCATGCTGGAGCGAGCCACACCCAATAATTTTGTGGCTCCGCGCCTAAGCTTGATTGAGCTGGCAACGCTAATGCACAGCTGTGCTGGAGAGAACCGCACACCTGAGGAAGCCCAAGCTGAGCGTGCCTTTCGAGTCGTGCCGTCGGGTGGTGCAATGTACCCCATGGAAGTCTTTGTACATTGTCGCAACGTGGAAGGTGTTTCTCCCGGAATTTACCATTACGACCCAATAAACCATGCACTCAGAATTCATGTCGAAGGAGACCAGACTGACGCAATTGCAAACACTCTTGTCCAGCCTGCCCTGCCTGAAGACACCTCAGTACATTTGATTTTTTCCATGTTGCCCAGTCGGCTTGCCATAAAATATGGGGACCGAGGCTATCGGTTTGCAATGATGGAGGCTGGCCATGCTTCACAAAACGCGATCATAGCGGCACGTGCCATGGGGTATGACGCTATCCCCATAGGAGGATACCGAGACGAAGAGATGGAAGCGTTGTTGGGGCTAGATGGCGTCAACCACGTCGTCGGCTATTTGACATTTGTCGGTCTGGATCAAGATGCGTGATCTGCCAAGATCAGAAAAAAGGACTACGGTCTGCTGTGTTTGGACTGAGGCCGATCTAGCCGCTTTACTTTCTGGATTGTCCGAAAACGCGCTTTTTGTCGACCTCACTCGGCAAGGGATGACGCCATTCTTTGCTGCCCAGCAGATATGTGGACAACTTGGCCAAAGTTTCGGCAGAGTCTTGGCAGATCTTCCTCCTATTCTGTTGCCTTCTAACGGAAAAATCGAAGCGATACACATTGGGTCTTGGATAGATTTCGAATTGTTTGGCGATGTCGCACGCATTGCAGCAGATCGGGTAACAACCATGGCAGAAACCCGAGGATATGACGCGCTTGTTGTGCTCTTGCCGGCGGTAGAAGCAGAGCTGACGCGGGCAGATGGGCTTTTAATTGGAACACTTGTGCAGGCCGCCGCGGCCCAAGACGCACAAATCATCCTGACGTTTCCTAATACTGGCTATGCTTTACCATCGGAATGGACTGGTGGTTTAGAAAGCGTGTATGAGCCAAACATCCAACATCGATGCCCGGCCGCTCTGCCCCCGGGGTTGATTCCGGAGGGCTTGCTGCCCAAGCTTGCGTTGCTTGGATATACAATGCCAACGCCTTGTGTCGCACCGAACGGTGTCCAGATTCTAGCGCCCAAATATCGTTTCGCTAAGGGTCCTGCGATTTCAGACGCCCTTGCCGCATACGCTGTTCATTGGGATTGGGTGGGCGCGCCTTTTGTGCTGAACCGAATGCCTGCGCAAAGGGTCGCAAGGTACGCGTGGGAGGCCCTCGCTGCGCGGGATGCCGAATTTGCAACAAGGCTTGCATCACAGGCATTGTTGCACGATGGTGATAAGTCATTTGCAAGGACAACGCTCGGGACGATACACATCATTAATCAAGCTTATAGCGAGTTGGCAAACACAAACGGAGCGACCGAAACAGACAAGATCAACCTGGCTTGGGGTAAAACACTAGCGGGGGACGTCAGTGCAGCAATAGAAACGTTCAAAACTGCAGAGCCTCAAAACGCCGTCTTGGGACTTTACCTACGCAATATTACAGCCCTTGCGCATTTTCGAAATGGTAACAAAGCAGAAGCCTGGAAACTTCAACACGAAATCCAAGAACAATTGGGTGAACTTGTGCCTGCGTCGCCACACCTTTCATTTATCAACAATTTGAACATGAGCAGATTGGCTCGAGACGAAAAAGACTACGGTACGGCACAGTCTCTGGTAAATGCGGCCTTTGATGCGCGTCGGCCCGGTCTAAGCGAACATGATGAATTTTACTACCTGGTCCAAAGCGCCTCAATTGCCCAAAACCCGGTGGAAAAGAACTCATACTGGCAAAATGCCGACAAGGTTTTTTCAGGCCAAAAACACCCAGGGGCTATTCCATCACGTTCATTCCGGACAGTGGTTGGCAGAGCGCCGAACAAGTTCGAACCCCGTGAGATCGCCGTAGCTGCAGCTTTAGAAAGTCGCACTTCTTTATGATCCGCCGGTTGCGAAACGCTTGGTTTCTCCTTTCCTTGGTCTGGATTGCCTATGCTTCATGGCATGCAGCCTATTATTGGTCACGTTGGGGTCAACTCATTTCTCCCGAAAATCGGTTGGCCACTTTTGCAACGACCGCCTACGAAATCCTTTTGTTTCCTTTGTTAATCGGACTCATATTAATTTTGCTAACTTGGGTTTTTCGAGTCATAAATCGCGACCGCTAGTTTGAGGTGGCATCGACACAAACGACTTCCAAATATGCGCCCTTAACACAAACAAAAAACCTAAAAAACCATTGAGTAAATCCAAGGGCTTGTAATTGACTGACGCTGCGAGAGCTGGTG
>OCVR010002178.1_pt1 | contig 14946 bp, 16 predicted proteins | sample 1539091 | NCBI WGS metagenome assembly OCVR01 (sample SAMEA3355530, study PRJEB22509) | marine metagenome | biome: marine; feature: coastal ocean; material: water | place: USA | collected 2010-08-07 | depth 16 m | reverse complement strand
GTGATCCTATCGGGAGCTCGACCTCAGAATAGAGGGTAGCCCAATTACGCATGCTTCGAGCCCACATTACCTAATTTCTGCGGAGCGGTGAATGGTGGCTCTGCATGCCGAGTCGAAAAAACCGTCAGATATTTCCGTTTAGGTAGTGTGAGGCTATGCTGATTGCTTGATGTGCATCTTATCCAGAAGCGATTCAAATTTCTGAAGATCAAAACCCTTAGCAAGTGCGCGCGCAAACAGCGCCTGTTGTGTTTCAGGTGCAAGCCCATTTTTTGGGGGATCTTGATCCAAATTGGTTGGGAATGAATACCCTTCTGCGGAAGCAGCAATTGCAGCCCTTAGGTTTGAAACCTCTAATGTGTTGTTCTGGTGTGCGGCCAACGCATAGGGGTATAGCAGTTTGCACATCTTTGCGCGCTCTACCGTTTCCATTGCACGCCCGAATGCAGACGACACTTGCAGTAAATTGGCCATTCGGTGAATGTCACTGCTCGTATTTGCCCCAGCCGCATGAAAGAGCGCTGGGTTGAAGAAAAGAGCATCCCCTTGTGCGAGTGGCAATTGAATGTATCGCTTTTCAAATAGCGCCCTGAAATCATCCCGTCTCCAGGCGGCATAGCCTGCGCGGTAGAGCTGTGAGAACGGCAAGAGTTTTGTCGGGCCACTTTCGACCGGCATGTCACAATGCGCGATGGCTCCTTGCAGCGTCAGAGCAGGCGAAAGGTCATGAACGTGTGCGGGATATTCCGCACTGATGTCAGCCGTCTGAAAGCCGAGGTGATAGTCTCGGTGGGCTTGCTGAGCTGCACCGCCGGGGTGAACCAAATTGATCTGCGCGGTCATTTGATAGTTTGGACCAAGCCATGCTTCGCAGGCTGCAGCGATGGACGTGTTGGCGAAGTAGCGCAAAAACACCTCCGGTTCTTCTTCGCAGAGTTTCTGTAAGGAATTCCATATCCTGTCATTGGATCCCGATGCTGCGAAATGGTCACCGCCGCCACCGCTGGCCAGCTTTTCGGTAGCAATGATCTGTTCATAGATCGCAGTGGCCTCGTCCAGAACCGCAGTATCCTCATAGGCCTTGCGCAGAACCAGAACACCTGCGCCCGCCCGGAGGACATGCGCCCATTCAGCCATAATTGCGCGACGTTGCTCTTTGCCTTCAAGCGACGGGCGCAATCTGGACATGTCATAAATTGGGACATTCTTTTGAATGTCTTCGGCGTGCGGAACGGTTGATGGGTTGGCCGTTTGATCAATAAGTGCAGTGAATGCGTTGAGGTCACATGCGGCGCTCTCAAAATACCCTACTTCAATTTCGATGTGGTCGTTCATAGAAAATCTCCCTGTGCTTACTCGAATATGCAGCACTGAAACCTTGATTTGCTTTCTAAAATACATCAAGAACACATCAAATGACGCATCGATTTCCCATCAAAGAAGTTGCCAGACAGTCGGGGCTCAGTACCGCGACAGTCGATCGCGTGATAAACAATCGCGCCAATGTCAGTCCGCAAACAAAGGCACGTGTTGCTGCAGCCATTTCAGAACTTGAGGGCCAAGAGGTACAATTGGCTGCCCGGGGGCGACGTCTGTTTTTCGATTTTGTAATTGAAGCGCCAACGCGTTTTAGCCGTGAAGTCCAGCAAGCTGCGGAACAGGTCTTGCCATCGATTGGAAGCGCTGTGTGCCGCCCAAGGTTCCAAACCCAAGAGACCATGACCGAGGACGATGTCACCGCAGCTTTGTCGCGCATCGCCAAACGGGGCAGCCACGGCGTGTGCATTAAAGCGCGTGATCTGCCGACCATCAGAGCAGCCGTGAATCAATTGATCGCATCGGGCATTCCTGTTATTACGTTGGTCACTGACCTGAACACGACAAAGCGCCTTGCCTATGTCGGCCTTGATAATCAAAGCGCAGGTCGTACAGCAGCCTACCTGATTGCGAGAACAATCGGCGACGGTGACGGGACGGTCCTGACATCAAGAAGCAATGATCGCTTTTTGGGGGAGGAAGAACGAGAAGTTGCGTTTAAGGAGACTCTGGTCCGGCTGTGCCCAAGCCTACGCATCATAGATGCAAGTGGGGGCAGCGGCGTACATGGTAAAACATCACGCATCATGCAAAGTGTTATCGCAGGTCTGGACGAAGTACGTGCCGTATATTCGATGGGTGGTGGTAACACGGCGATTTTGAATGCTCTCGACCAGAACGCGTCATTGCCTGACATATACGTGGCCCACGATCTGGATGACGACAATAGGCGGCTTATCGAAGATGGGCGACTTAGTTTTGTCCTGCACCACGATCTGCGCGAGGATTTACTAAACGTGTTCCAAGCTTTCTTGCATCATCACAAGCTCATGGTCATGCCCGTTTATACAAGCGTATCTCATATTCAGGTTGTCACTCCCGAGAATATTCCACCATTCAAGAGGCGTTTCCAAAAGTGGACATAATTAAATATGTACTGAGCGACCGCTTCGTCCGCACAGCTTACATAGAAGTATCTGAACGATCCAACGATACACCCATCCCCCCTTGCCACAAACTCCCACCCCGACTATACGCCCGCCAGTGGCTATCCGTGCCACGTACGAATCAATCAACGCCGTGTTCGGCCACTCCCGTCGCTGGGGGTCGCATCCGGCAAAGGAGAAGCGACATGAAACTGAATGAACTGCATGACAATCCAGGTGCCACGAAACGACGCAAGCGTATTGGTCGCGGTGTGGGTTCCGGCATGGGTAAGACCGGTGGCCGCGGTATCAAAGGTCAAAAATCCCGCTCAGGTGTAGCGATCAAGGGTTTTGAGGGTGGCCAGATGCCGCTCTACCAACGTCTTCCAAAGCGTGGTTTCAACAACATCAACGCCAAAACACACTCCGTTGTGAACTTGGGCTTGATCCAGAAATTTGTAGACGCAGGCAAGATCGACGCGAAAGCTGCGATTACCGAGGAGAGCCTTGTAGCTTCCGGCCTCGTACGTCGCATCAAAGACGGCATTCGCGTGCTCGCGAAGGGCGAAGTGACGTCCAAGCTAAACATCACAGTGACAGGTGCGTCTAAAGCAGCGGTCGAAGCGGTGGAAAAAGCGGGTGGCTCACTCACGGTCACAAAAGCAGCAGCGGCTGAATAAGAGGTTGTGACGGGGCAGCCTAGCCCCTAAGTAACATTAGACGTTTTCCTAAATGCCGCCTTGCGCTGAAAACGCACAGGGCGGCGTTTTTTATTCGAAAGTGAGCCTTCATGGTATCCGCAGCAGAACAAATGGCAGCCAACACGAGTTGGGCCGCCCTTGGCAAAGCCACTGACCTTCGCAATCGCATCCTATTCACGCTTGGTTTGCTTATCGTTTATCGATTGGGCACGTTTATTCCTGTCCCTGGAATTGATGGCGCCGCGCTGCGTGAATTTATGGAAAGCGCAGGGCAGGGCATTGGTGGCATGGTTTCCATGTTCACAGGTGGTGCTTTGGGCCGTATGGGCATTTTTGCGCTGGGCATTATGCCCTATATCTCGGCCTCTATTATTGTTCAGTTGCTCACCTCCATGGTGCCGCAGCTTGAGCAATTGAAGAAAGAGGGCCAGCAGGGCCAGAAGAAGATCAACCAATACACACGCTACGGCACCGTGGCTTTGGCGACGATGCAGGCTTATGGCCTTGCGGTATCGCTTGAGGCAGGTGGTTTGGTCACTGAAGGTGGCCTATATTTCCGCGCTGCATGTTTGATCACGCTGGTTGGCGGCACGATGTTCCTGATGTGGCTGGGTGAGCAGATCACTGCGCGCGGCATCGGTAACGGTATTTCCCTAATTATTTTCGTCGGCATTATTGCCGAAGTTCCAGCTGCTTTGGCACAGTTCTTCGCATCCGGTCGTTCTGGCGCAATCAGCCCTGCGGTTATCGTGGGCGTTATCTTAATGGTGGTCGTCACCATTGCGTTTGTGGTCTTTATGGAGCGCGCTTTGCGCAAGATCCATATCCAATATCCGCGTCGCCAAGTTGGTATGCGCGTACAGGAGGGCTCCAGCTCGCACCTACCAGTTAAAGTTAACCCTGCTGGTGTTATTCCTGCGATCTTCGCATCATCCTTGCTGCTCTTGCCAGCGACGATTTCTACATTCTCGGGCAACTCGACGGGCCCTGTAATGTCTACGCTCTTGGCATACTTCGGACCGGGTCAGCCCCTGTACCTGTTGTTTTTTGCTGCGATGATTGTTTTCTTCACGTTCTTTTATACATTTAATGTCAGCTTCAAGGTCGATGATGTTGCGGACAATTTGAAGAACCAGAACGGCTTTGTCCCCGGTGTGCGCCCTGGCAAGAAAACGGCTGAGTATCTTGAATTTGTGGTATCACGCTTGCTGGTTCTGGGCTCTGCTTACCTCACTTTGGTTTGCTTGTTGCCAGAAATCATCCGCGGCCAATTCGCCATACCCTTCTATTTTGGTGGAACGTCGGTTTTGATCGTTGTATCCGTAACCATGGATACAATTCAGCAAGTCCAAAGCCATCTGCTGGCACACCAGTACGAAGGTTTGATTCAAAAATCCCAGCTGCGCGGTAAGAGCGGCAAGGGACGCAAGAAACGGAGTCCAATTCGCCGATGACCAATATTATTCTGCTAGGACCTCCCGGCGCGGGTAAAGGTACACAAGCCGCTATGCTTGTTGAAGAACGTGGCATGATCCAGCTCAGCACTGGGGATATGTTGCGCGAAGCAAAAGACAGCGGCACCGAAATGGGCAAGGTCGTAGCAGATGTCATGGCACGCGGTGATCTGGTCACGGACGAGATCGTGATCGGTTTGATTCGCGAGAAATTGCAGGGCGATAAGGCCGGCGGTTTCATTTTCGACGGTTTCCCACGCACATTAGCGCAGGCCGATGTTTTGGGTGCGTTGATGGCAGAACAGGGTGAGACGCTTGATTACGTGATCGAGCTGCAAGTGGACGACGAAGTCTTGGTTGACCGCATCGTTGGTCGCGCCGCTGAAGCGGTTGCCGCAGGCGGGACTGCCCGTGCAGATGACAACGCTGAAAGCCTTAAGATCCGCTTGATGGCGTACTACAAACAAACGTCTCCGCTGATCGGGTATTACCACGCAAAAGGTATGCTTAAGGGTGTCGATGGGCTTGGGACTATGGACGGCGTGAAGGCAGATATTGCGGGTGTTTTAAGTTAACAACCTGCCCCAAGAATGCGTTTGATTTTAGCGAAACTGGAAACACTGCGTTTCCAGTTTTGTTCGTTGTTACGTACGGGCTTGTTAAGTATCTATTTTCCTCATTAATTTGAAGGTGGGATAGACGATATTTGGTTTGCTGGGCTTCTTTGCCCTTTTTGCGATCTTTGGAGGCGATTTGTTTGGCTCTGGCGGTGACTATTCCTCATCCACAAGCGAGAACAACGACGTTGATGAACTCGCCGATCCATCACTCGACAATGACTCTCAGGTAATTGAAGAGCTTGGGGAGCGCACTCTCACCAACACCAACACGTTGTTGGTTGTTGACGACGAAACAGGGCCTCTGACTTGGAGTGAACCCTATGCGGGCGAAACGACGACAGCTGAAGAAGTCGATGCTTTCGAAGCCGCTTGGGAGCAAGATATCGATACCCGCGAGGATTTCGAAGATTATGCCGAAGAGATTGTGATGCCCCAGTTTTCGGGTGAATTAGTGACGGGAACCGATGGGAGTGATCGGATTTTTGGCACTGACGGTGAAGACGTGGGTATTGGGTGGCGTGGTGATGACAGTATTTTTCTTGGCGATGGCAATGACCGACTAATCGCTTCTTTTGCTGCTGAAAGCGCAGGTGATGATTTCATCAGGGGCGGCAACGGCCAAGACACTCTAGTCGATCATCTAGGGGAAGACACGTTAAGGGGCGATGGGGGCAACGACACCGTCGATGCGCGTGATCATGAACTGGATCCAGGTGCTGACATTTTGTTCGGTGGGTTCGGCAACGATCTGTTGGTGGGTGATGATTGCGACACATTGGAGGGGGGCGCTGGAATGGATGGCTTCCACATTTTTGTGCAATCGGGCAGCGCTGATGCGGTGACGATATCGGACTATAATCCTGCGGATGAGTCCATCGTGGTCTTTGTTGAAGCCGATACACCTATGCGTTCGGGTGAGTATGATCTTGACCTTGTTGCTAATGGCTCTGATACACATATTTTGGTTGAGGGTCGCCTCGTTGCGGTACTGGAAGATGTGACTCAGGCTGATGTGCGTGGTGTTCAGATCGGCAACTATAGAATTAGCTAAGCAAGCAGCTTCAGGGTCGGGCCTTTCCAATAAGGTTTAGAGGGGTCTTGACCTTGCTGTCGACTGGGCCTAAGCAGCGCCATCCCCTACGGGAATCCATGGCCGAAACACGCGCGTTTTGATTCGGTCGATCACCTGATCAGCTTAAGCCCTCGGCGCAAACGCCCTGGGCTTTATGTTGTGAAAAAAGGGTCCGGAACTACGGACTCGCAACGAAAAGGAATGCACCACGTGGCACGTATTGCCGGCGTAAACATCCCGACCCATAAACGGGTCCCGATCGCCCTCACATATATCACTGGTATTGGCCCTGCCTCTGCTAAAGCCATCTGCGAAGCTGTTAAAATCGACGAAACACGTCGCGTTAACGAGCTCTCCGATGCGGAAGTTCTCGCGGTTCGCGAGCACATCGACGCAACTTACAACGTTGAAGGCGATCTTCGCCGTGAGACGCAGATGAACATCAAACGTTTGATGGATCTCGGTTGCTACCGCGGCCTGCGTCACCGTCGTAACCTGCCCGTTCGTGGCCAGCGTACATCAACAAATGCTCGTACTCGCAAAGGTCCTGCAAAGGCCATTGCTGGTAAGAAGAAATAAGGGAGGACTGACTTATGGCACGCGAAGCTAAACGCACCAAAAAGAAGGTCTCCAAGAACATCGCCGCTGGCGTTGCTCACGTGAACTCTTCGTTCAACAACACCAAGATCCTTATCTCTGACGTTCAGGGTAACGCGATCTCTTGGTCCTCTGCGGGCACGATGGGCTTTAAAGGCTCACGTAAGTCCACGCCGTATGCGGCGCAGATGGCTGCTGAAGATGCTGGCCGTAAGGCCGCTGAGCACGGCGTGAAAACGCTGGAAGTTGAAGTGCAGGGCCCAGGCTCTGGTCGTGAATCCGCGCTCCGTGCGTTGGCAGCGGCAGGCTTCAACATCACGTCCATCCGTGACGTGACGCCTATGGCTCACAACGGTTGCCGCCCACCAAAGCGCCGCCGCGTCTAAGCACTAATTTCTATGGTAGAGGCTGCGTGTCCGCGTGGCCTCTGCTTCGTCATTTTAACCTCGAGCGTTTTGGTCTTTTGGACATGAGGTCGAAACAAGGATGGAGGGACGTATGATCCACAAAAATTGGGCAGAATTGATCAAGCCAACACAGCTTGATGTAAAGCCAGGCAATGATGCCGGTCGTCAAGCGACTGTAGTTGCGGAACCCCTTGAGCGCGGCTTTGGCCTCACGCTTGGTAATGCGCTGCGCCGTGTATTGATGAGCTCGCTTCAGGGCGCTGCAATCACATCGGTACAGATCGACAACGTTTTGCACGAATTCTCTTCGGTTGCGGGCGTTCGCGAAGATGTCACAGACATCGTTTTGAACCTCAAAGGCGTGTCCTTGCGCATGGAAGTTGAAGGGCCCAAGCGTCTTTCAATCAATGCAAAGGGCCCAGGCATTGTCACCGCGGGTGACATTTCCGACAGCGCTGGCATCGAAGTTCTCAACCGTGAGCACGTGATCTGTCACCTCGACGATGGTGCAGATGTGTATATGGAACTGACCGTGAATACGGGCAAGGGCTATGTGGCTGCTGAGAAGAACAAGCCAGAAGACGCGCCAATCGGTCTTATACCGATCGATGCGATCTATTCGCCTGTTAAGAAGGTTTCTTATGACGTGCAGCCGACCCGCGAAGGCCAGGTGCTCGATTATGACAAACTTACGATGAAAGTCGAAACAGACGGCTCCTTGACGCCTGATGATGCGGTTGCTTACGCGGCGCGCATTTTGCAAGATCAGCTGTCTATCTTCGTGAACTTCGACGAGCCCGAATCCGCATCCGCGAAGGATGAGGATGATGGTCTTGAGTTCAACCCACTTCTGCTGAAGAAAGTGGACGAGCTGGAGCTTTCCGTACGTTCCGCGAACTGCTTGAAGAACGACAACATCGTCTACATCGGCGATCTTATCCAGAAAACCGAAGCAGAAATGCTGCGCACGCCAAACTTCGGCCGCAAGTCTTTGAACGAGATCAAAGAAGTGCTGTCAGGTATGGGCTTGCACCTAGGCATGGACGTTGAGGACTGGCCACCGGACAACATCGAAGATCTTGCGAAGAAATTCGAAGACGCCTTTTAAGAATTGGTAAGGTGCGTCATCTGACGCACCTCACTTTACGACCCGGGCACACCGCCCCAAGGAGAGTAGTGGAGTACGCATCCGCTGCCAGACAAAGCAAAACAGCCCGTAGAGGGCATATATTTGGAGAAGACACATGCGTCACGCAAAAGGTTACCGCCGCCTAAATCGTACTCACGAGCACCGTAAAGCGCTCTGGTCGAACATGGCAGGCTCGCTCATCGAGCATGAGCAAATCAAGACAACTTTGCCTAAGGCAAAAGAACTCAAGCGCATCATGGACAAGCTGATCACACTCGGCAAGCGCGGCGATCTGCACGCGCGTCGTCAGGCTGCGGCTCAGTTGAAGGAAGACAAGGACGTTGCAAAACTGTTCGACATCCTTGGCCCACGCTACGCAGACCGCCCAGGCGGCTACACACGCGTTCTGAAAGCGGGCTTCCGCTACGGTGACATGGCGCCTATGGCTATCATCGAACTGGTTGACCGTGACGTAGACGCGAAAGGCGCAGCTGACAAAGCACGCGTTGCTGCGGAAGCAGACGCGGACGAGTAAGCTACAGGCTTAACGGTTTAAGATTTAGAAAGGCCCTCGCGTGATGCGGGGGCTTTTTGCGTTTGTGGGGGAGGGGAAGTGGATGGAGACGTTAAGTTTTCTTGGAGGCCAAACCTATACTTTTTCGCGTTTGTTGTTGATGACCCAATTATTGAAGTGACGTCTCAATTCTCGGCTAGGATCATGCCTGCTAACGGCTAAAGATCGAGTGGATTGAAATTTGCGCCCAAGATCAGAAATTAAGCCAACTGAACATCTAAGCTGTCTAGTATTCACGCTTTCAATCGTGATGTAGCCATCCGCCACCCAGCCAGCATACAGTTTGTGACCGGATAACATATTTTTAAGAATTTCACTGAAATATTGTGATGTTACAGAGATTTGCGGTTTTTCGTTGATTGTCTTGGTTCCAACCACCGAAACCTTAATTGTACTTATCTGTTCTTCTTCAAGCCAAGCGCTGTACTGGCCCAAAGCCCAGTAACCATTTAAGTCATTATTCCGACTAACGAATGTAGACAACAGATCGTTGCAGATGCCTTGAAGTTCAGTTCGTCTCGCCATGATGACACTATACACAATTAGGTTTCGTATGCACTTCCAATGGCAACTATGTCCACATTGCGGTCGTTCTTTATCTTTTGAGAGCCTCATAGCCAAGTCACGCACACGGGTGCCCAAACACTATTTAGCGCATTGCTTTGCGGTGTGCAGGTAATTTTTCGCAAACATTGGACATTTTTCAAATAAATCCCGCATATTTATACCTGAAAATAGGATTTTTGCGTCATCCCCGCATGTCACATCTGCTACCCACGTCACCAACCCCAGCAGGAGCGCCCCAAAATGACCACCACCCACGTCTACCAATCCATCGCACGCGCCACGCAAGAGCATGGCGTCGACACTATGTTCGGCCTCATGGGCGATGCGAACCTCTTCATGGTCGACGCATTTGTACGCGAGCATGGGGGCCGCTTTATTCCAGCCGCGCACGAGGGGAGCGCAGTCTTGATGGCGCTGGCTTACGCGCATGTGTCGGGCAAAGTGGGCGTGGCGACGATCACCCATGGACCCGCGTTAACCAACGCGATGACGGCGCTGACAGAAGCGGCAAGGGGGCATGTGCCGATGGTTTTACTTGTGGGGGACACGCCCGTCGATAACCCGCGCCATTTGCAAAGCATTGATCAACGGGAGGTCGTCAAAGCCAGCGGGGCAGGGTTCGAACAACTCCGGTCGCCCGCGACCACGGGCAAGGACGTGGCGCGCGCCTTTTACCGTGCGCAGGTGGAACGCCGCCCAATCGTGCTGAACATGCCCGCGGATTTCATGTGGCAAGAGGTGACGCATGACATGCAAGTACTGGACGTGTTCACAGCACCCGGCGGCGTGGCTGAAGGGGATACGCTAGACAATGCGATTGGGATGATCGCCTCTGCGCGGCGACCTTTGATCCTTGCAGGGGCGGGCGCGATCCATGCGCGCGATCAACTGATTGCGCTCGCGGATCGGCTGGAGGCGCCGTTGGCGACAACCCTGAAAGCCAAGGGATTGTTCAACGATCATCCCTATAACATCGACATCTTTGGCACGCTGTCGACGCCTGCCGCATATGATCTGATCGCGCAATCGGATTGCATCATATGTTTTGGCACCGCTTTGCATGATTTCACAACGGATCGTGGCAAGTTGATGAAAGACAAGCGCATCGTGCAGATTGATGTGGAGCCCGAAGCGATTGGCGGCGGCCTGCATCCTGACGCGGCTTTGGTGGCAGATGCCGGGCTGACGGCAGAAACGATCCTGTGGTGGCTCAACGAGGCGGAGATCGCGGCAAGTGGATTTACCCGCGAACTTGATGTGCCCGCGTTGACCGCGCATCCGGTTGGGTCGCAAAAGAACACCGAAGGATTTGTGAATTATGTTCATGCTTTGGGTCGCTTGGAAGAGGCTTTGCCGAAGGATCGTGTCTTAGTCTCTGATGGCGGGCGTTTCATGACCGAGGTCTGGTGCCGCATTTCTGCGCCTAACCCGCAAAGCTTTGTTGCTACTGTGAATTTCGGAGCGATTGGATTGGGCCTGCAAGAAGCGATTGGCGCAGGGCTTGGCGCACCCGAACGCCCTGTGGTGATGTTTAGCGGCGATGGTGGCTTTATGATGGGCGGGATCAATGAGTTTAATACGGCTGTGCGTCTTGGGCTCGATCTGATTGTGATTATCGCGAACGATTCCGCGTATGGGGCAGAACATATTCAGTTTATCGATCGCAAAATGGACCCGAGCCTGACAGAATTTAATTGGCCCTCTTTTGCAGAGGTAGCGCAGTCCCTGGGTGGGGAGGGTGTCGAGGTGTCCTCCACGGAAGAGCTGGAGAGTGCGATTGATGCGATGACAGCGCGCAAGGGCCCGTTCTTGATGGAGCTGAAACTTGATCCAAACGATGTGCCTCGCATGCGGATATAAAGCGCCGCGGAGCCCACAAAAAGCCTAGTCGGTTTTGACTGAATTCACCGTCACATCGGTCCCTGCGGCTGAAAACGGTTTCGCAATCGCGCAGTATTTGGTGGTCTCATCACCGACGTGATCCAAGTCCGCTTGGGACGCCTCGGTTTTGCAATTCATCGTCAAAGTGATTGCAGTAAACGGTACGTCGATTTCGTCCTGAATCAGAACGCCGCGCCGACCACATTTGTGCAGGCGATCAAAGCAGTCATCGCGGCTTCGGTTTGCGTGTGGCCGAGGTTAGTGCCATTGCGCTCAATTGGTTCGTCGATCACGCCGTGCAAATTACGCTCATGGGTTTCTGTGCACGAATGTGTTGGACACTTCGCGCTCGCGCGGTAGGTGACGACGGTTTTCATTTTGATAGCCATGCTGTGGCTACTTTTCAGCGTGTGAGTAAACCTTTTAGACCGCGACTCTCGGCAAACTTTTGTGCAGCGCAGATTCATCTGAGGGCTTAATATTACACAGAAAATTCGATCTGGCTTGGGTTTTGTGAATGAATTACGCCGCTCGGCGGAACAGAACAAGCTGGGTGTTGCAAGCATCACAGGCGACAAGGTCACGCGCCGTTTTAACAGCGCTTGCAAAGCGGCGCGCAAACCAAATACCTTTGGGCAAACGCGCGAATGGAGCAGGCGAATGAAGCAACGCAAATTGGGACAAAGCGGGCCAACGGTCAGTGCAATCGGCTATGGCGCGATGTCATTCACGGATTTTTACGGACCCGCGGATGACGCGGATTCTGCGCGTGTTCTGGACGCCTGTTTGGAGCTGGGTGTTACCCATCTCGATACCTCTAACGCCTATGGCATGGGGCGGTCTGAAACGGTGATCGGCAATTGGCTGCGCGCGCGTGGCGGCGAAAATCCGTTCACAATCGCTACCAAAGTTGGCATCACACGCGATCCTGAGCACCGTTTTAACAACGCGCCTGAGCACCTTACGCAAGAGCTGGATGACAGTCTGAAACGTCTCGGTGTTGAGGCGATTGATCTTTATTATGTGCACCGTCGTGACCTTCGCCACGAGATCGAAGAGGTGACAGAAACCATGGCCGGTTTCGTCAGAGCGGGTAAGATCAAAGCCATCGGTTACTCCGAAATCGCGCCCTCGTCCTTGCGTCGCGCTCATGCGGTGCACCCGATTGCGGCGGTTCAATCGGAATATTCACTGTCAACACGCTCGCCCGAGCTGGGTTTGATCCAGACCTGCGCTGACATTGGGGCGTCTTTGGTGGCCTTTTCGCCGGTGGGGCGCAGCTTGCTGACCGATCGGCCACATAGTCTGGCGGCGGTTCAAGACATGCCGTTCCTCAAAGGAAATCCGCGCTTTATGGAGCCTCATTTGAGTGCGAACTATAGCTACAACGCTGATTTCTGTGCGCTTGCCGCAGATATGGGGATGTCGGCTGCGACGCTCGCGCTGGCTTGGGTCTTGCATCAAGGGCCAGAGGTGATTGCAATCCCGGGCACGCGTAGTATCGCGCATTTGAAAGAACTGGTTGCAGGCGGTAAAATGGACCTCTCCCAAGAGGGTATTGCGCGGATCGAAGCAGTTTTGCCTGTGGGCTGGGCGCATGGGGATCGCTATTCCGCAGCGCAGTGGGTTGGGCCAGAGCGGTATTGTTAAAGCGCAATGGCGCGTCACATTTGAATATTGAGGAACACGAGCCATGAGCGATCAGAGCAACCGTAAGCAATCCATCGTCACACGCGTGGCGCAGGCCTTGCATTTTGTGGAGGCGGAAACAGGCGCGGTCGTGCCTGCGATCCAGCCCGCTGCCACCTATGCGCGTGATGAGAATTACGAAGTGCGCAAGCCCTATTGGTATCGCCGCGATGGCAGCCAAACGACGGTACATGCAGAGGCGATCATTGCGGAACTCGAGAATGGTGCAGAGTCGCTCTTGTTTTCGTCAGGCATGTCGGCTTGCACAGCCGTGATTGAACACCTGCCCACAGGCGCGCATGTGGTCGTGCCCAAGGTCATGTATCACGGTGTTTTGCAGCAAATTCAGAACTACGAGAAGAACAAACGTATCACAGTTAGTCATTATACTGCGGGCAATCTAGGAGAGCTGGCGAGTGCTGTGCGGGCAGGGGAAACGCAACTGGTTTGGGTGGAAACGCCCAACAATCCCAACTGGGAAGTGACTGACATTGCCGCCGCCGCAGAGATTGCCCATGAGGTGGGTGCCAAGCTGATCGCAGATTGCACCGCAACGCCGCCCTCCATGACCCGTGCGCTGGAGTTGGGGGCTGACATCTCTTTCCACTCGGCCACCAAATACCTTAACGGTCATTCTGATATCACGGCAGGGGTTCTGTCGGTGAAAGAGACAGGGCAATTCTGGGATGACATCGCCATGGTGCGCAAATTGCAGGGCACGGTGCTGCATTCGCAAGATGCGTGGCTTTTGATCCGTGGCATGCGCACCTTGTTTCTAAGGGTGGAACGGTCTTGCAAAAACGCGATGGCGATAGCGATGCATTTTGAGGGGCATCCCCATATCGAGGCGGTACTGTATCCCGGTCTTGCTTCTGATCTGGGGCATGAGGTTGCCAAGCGCCAGACAGGTGGGCAATTCGGGGGGATGATGTCGATCATCATCAAAGGCACGGAGCAAACGGCGATTGATGTGACCCGATTTTGCGAGTTGTTTTATCCTGCGACATCGCTTGGCGGAGTGGAAAGTCTGGTGGAGCACCGAAAAACCGTGTCCGGTGAAGGCTTTCCCGTGCATCCGCGTTTGCTGCGTCTGTCCATCGGGATCGAAGAGGCGGATGATCTGATCTACGATCTGGAGCAAGCCTTGGCGCGCGCTTGCGGTTAACTATGAATGCCCCTGCAGATCGCGAGGGGCAGTGAGGCTTAACTGGGCATTTTGTTGAAGGCTTTGAGTGTGTCATCAAGCACGGTCGCCTTCATTTTGCGCGACGTATAGACATTTGCTTTGGGCGCGAATTCTTCGTGCTCGTTGATCAGCCCCGCTCGAATAACGAGCATTCCCGCGCGCGCAGAGTTCTGCGTAAACAAGGGCGTGTCGCATATGCTGCAGAATGCTTGGTCATGGTCGAGCCTGCATTAGAGCTGTGCGAGAAAGTTTTCGGCGTGCCTGTCACGGCGATGTCGCCCTCTCTCGTGAACATTATGGAGGCAAATGCGCTGCCCGTGGACTGACAGCACGCGGTTCAATGGCAATTGGCCATGACGGGAACATCGCCATCGGCTTTAAACGAGATATCTCCGCAAAGGCATCTGCCCGTCAATTTTGTCATATTGTGCCCTTCATCGCTCGGCGTGTTTGCTCCACGCCACGCCACGCCACGCCACTACAGTTCAGAGGTTAAAGGCTCGTTGGTAAGGGCGTGGGACCCTACCAGAAGTGACCAAAGATTTTGGCCTGATCGGGTTTGCCCTTCAGAATCCAAGACAAAGATTTAGCTCCGAAGTCTCAATTT
>OCVR010002176.1_pt1 | contig 14954 bp, 15 predicted proteins | sample 1539091 | NCBI WGS metagenome assembly OCVR01 (sample SAMEA3355530, study PRJEB22509) | marine metagenome | biome: marine; feature: coastal ocean; material: water | place: USA | collected 2010-08-07 | depth 16 m | reverse complement strand
GAGGGGGGGGGGCCTGACCCCCTCCCTCCCTCCCTCCCCTTGTGTGGGAAACCGAAGGAAAAATTTCCGGGCCGAAATCTCTCACTAAACCCCTTCCTGTTTTGAGCTGCTATGTAGCCCTTAAATAACCTTGGCACTTTGTTTTAATAAACTAAAACCTTTCCCAAGCTCTTGTTTTTACAGCTTCTTGACACAAGCTATGAGATTCTGAGGCCAAACGTTTTTCCAAGATGCTGCCTCTTCAACAATACTGCAGCTCGTAAAGTTTCACGACCATGCAATGCTTATCCTTGCTCTAGTGTTCAGTGTAGTCGCGTACGCCATATTTTCCCTCTGTGTTAATAATTTTTCTTGCCGCCGCTACCTTAAAGAGGAGACCCTCGAAGAATGCTGAACTTATTTTCCCGCTGTGCTTCTAATTGCGCTAGGATACCCCTCTCTTGAACTTCTTTACAGAATAGAAGAGACGGGCTCCCCTAGCCTTACAATCAAAGCGCTAGGTCACCAATGGTACTGAAGATACGAATACTCGGACTTTTCAGATATCGAATTAGATGCCTATATAATCCCAGCAGATGACCTAAACACCGGGGATTATCGCCTACTTGAGACAGATCACCGGGTATGCCTCCCGTTTAAAATACAAACACGAGTAGTTGTGACTTCTATAGATGTTATCCACTCTTGGGCTATTCCGTCTATGGGAGTGAAAGTAGATGCTATTCCAGGTCGTCTTAACCAAGTAGTTCTACAGCCGAATCGTTATGGAGTGTTTTATGGGATATGCTCTGAGATTTGTGGGGCAAACCATGCTTTTATGCCTATTGTTGTCGAAGTAGTGCCCCCAGTTTGCTTTAAAGAGTGAAAAGAAAGGGTCTAGCTAGATAGCTCTTTTGTTAAGGAACAAAAAGGTTTTGAAAACCTTTTAAGCCCACTCGGTATGGGCAAGAGCTTAAATTAAAAAATGCCTCATATTGCACCTAGCACTTGAATAATAATCTCTATACTCTCTTTCCTCATAACACTAATTGTAATAGGTAAATTTTCTTGGTTATTTTCGGCTTCCTTAGTTAAATTTTCTAAGCCTGTAGCCCCTGTTAAAGTTTGACCTTGAAATTAAGGCAAGCTAGTTTAAGGAAAATACCAGTTTGTGGTACTGGGGTTGTGAAAAATTTCACGCTTACCAAAAAAGAATTATCTTTTATGATTTCGAGAGAAAACCACCACGTGACCACAATAAATTAAGGTAAAATTTTTAAAGTAGGAGCCGTACCTTTTGCATCAGGGTTTAACAAGAAAAACTTTGGTAATTTTTTCTCGAAGCTTAGCGAGCTTGCCCAACCCCTGCTAAGCGCGAAAACAGTTACCCCTGTCTCGTTATTGTGAGAGGGTAGGCCAGAGGCTACATACCTACCGCGCTAAGTAATAGCTAGTTTCCTGTTAAGTTCGTTTTAGCGGAGTCGGGATATTAACCCCGCTTAGACACGATAGGTTAAGCTATTGTGTTAGTTCGTGGCAAGAAAGTCCTTTTTGTTAGTAGGCTTTAAAACAGCCAACTCAAACCCCGTCATAGGGGAAATACCTAAATATTAGATCGCCCTACACTTACACAGGATGCAGCTTATAACTCAAAAAGCTTATAAAAAGGTTAAAATAAGTAGTTAACAATACTAAGTTAAGGAACTCGGCAAATATTACGTCCGACTGTTTTCCAAAAACATTGCCTTTTGGACTTATTTAAGGTATACCCTGCCCAATGCAAAAGTCAATGGCCGCAGTATCTTGACTGTGCGAAGGTAGGCTGATAAGTTGCCCCTTAATATGGGGATCCCACGAATGGGTGAACGAGACGTAAGCTGTCTCAACTTAGCAAAACGAATATAACTGTGAGGTGAAGAGGCCTTTATATTTTTGTGGGACGAGTAGACCCTACAGCGCTTTACTTTTTTAAGTTTGGTTGGGGCGACATTGGAGAACCTAAATCCTCCAAGACTTAAAAAGACCTACGTGTAAGGATCCGGAAACACCGAAAATCGGCATAAGCAACCTTAGGGATAACAGGCCGTTCTCCCTAGAGAGCTCAAATTGATAGGGAGGCTGGGCACCTCGATGTTGGCTCGGATAATACTACTCGGTGCAGAAGTTGGGTTAGTGGGTTTGCTAGACCTTTAATTGTCCATGTGAGCTGAGTTCAGACCGGCGTGAGTTAGGTTGGGTTCTACCTGCAAAAAGAAAAAAGTGTTTAAGGTCGTACGAAAGGATCTCTTAAACAAAAAAATTTTCTTACAAAAAGAAACCATTACTCAGGTTAACAAATGAGGTTAAATATTAGTTTGACTTTAGCTCAAATTATAGGACAACTCGCAAGCATATGCAAGTAAAGACGTACCCCTAAAGGCTAAACATAGGCTCATTAAGACGCAATGCTAAACTCTAAACAAAATCTTGAAAAAGTGTTTTGGGCGTCGTTATTTTTCCTGGACAATCCTGTGCCAGCATCCGCGGTTACACATGATTAGGGCTCTATAAATAACCGGCCACAACCTTTATCTTAGACGTGCTATTCACAACCCTTAAAAGGTGAAATTTTAAGGGCTTAAACTCATCAAAGCTTTTCAGTACTTAAGGTTGAAAGCAGGGACAAAAACAAGGATTTGATACCCTTTTATCCCCTGCCGTAAACAAGTGCCGGGCAGTATAGGCACAGGCCCGAAACCCAAAAATCTTGGCGGCGTCTCTGTACTAGGGGAGCCTGCCTCTTAATTCGATAACCCCCGACTTACCCTTTTTTAAGATGGTTTTGTACGGCCGCAACATAGTTGACTTTGTAAGGAGGATACTAAATGGGAGGAGTTTACAACATGTTTTAATTCCCGGAAAAACAGGTAACGTGAAACTTACAAAAGGGAGAAGGTGGGCTACAAACTCTAACAAAGATTACCGATAAAAACATTGGAAAATTTTTTGAAGGTGGACTTAGCAGTAAGGGTGTGATTCACCCTGAAAAAGACTAGAGGCGTGCACAAATCGCCCGTCGCTCTCGTTGTAAAATGAGATAAGTCGTAACAAAGTAGGCGTAATGGAAATTGCGCCTAAAAAAATACTATTAAAATGAACCAGAAAAACCTTCACACAAACTCGTGAATAGACACGGTTAAATTCGTTTATGCACCTAAAGCACGTTGGGTGTATTCTACGAACCACAAAGATATTGGCACCCTATACCTAATTCTTGGTATGTGGGGCGGTATACTTGGGACTTCTCTAAGTATGATTATTCGTACAGAGCTTGGACACCCAGGAACTATTCTCACAGAACAAGTTTACAATACTGTGGTTACCGCGCACGCTTTCCTTATAATTTTCTTCATGGTAATACCTATTATGATTGGAGGTTTTGGTAATTGACTTTACCCTATTATGTTAGGTATACCAGATATAATTTTCCCTCGCCTAAACAATATAAGATTCTGACTTCTGCCACCATCTATATTTCTACTGGTAGCTTCTTCTGTCGTTGAGAAGGGGGTTGGGACAGGCTGAACAGTCTATCCCCCCCTATCGGGCAACCTCGCACACGCAGGCCCCTCTGTAGACCTTGCTATTTTTTCACTACACCTTGCTGGGATTTCATCTATCCTAGGGGCCCTTAACTTTATTGTTACTGGAATCAAAGCAAAAAAGTTCGTTAGAATTAAAGAAGCCGGTGTTTTTAAAAAAAATGAGTCCCCAGTACCCCTATTTAGTATAGGGGTTTGAGTTACGGCAATTCTTCTCCTACTATCCCTACCAGTACTAGCTGGTGGAATTACAATACTACTTACAGACCGAAATATTAATACAACTTTTTTCGATTCTACCGGTGGGGGAGATCCTGTTCTATACCAACACCTTTTCTGATTCTTAGGACACCCTGAAGTTTACATTCTAATTCTGCCAGGCTTCGGTATGGTTTCTCACGTTATTTGTGCTTACTCTAAAAAAGATGAGGCTTTTGGGGCTAATGGAATATATAACGCAATAGCAGCTATTGGTTTTATAGGGTTTCTAGTTTGAGCACACCACATATTCACTGTTGGGCTTGACGTGGATACTCGGGCTTATTTAACCGCTGCTACCATGGTTATTGCGGTTCCTACGGGAATTAAGATCTTTAGCTGGTGTGCCACAATACAAGGAGCAAAACTAGGCCAAGAAACTCCTTTCCTCTGAGCATTAGGGTTTGTTTTCCTATTCACAATAGGAGGCCTAACGGGAATCATCCTTTCTAACTCATCAATTGATATCCCACTCCATGACACATACTATGTTGTGGCCCACTTACACTATGTACTTAGTATAGGGGCTGTGTTAGCAATTTTTAGAGGGTTACACTTTTGGTTTCCCATTTTCTCAGGAGTTATACTTCACCAACGGTGAGCAAAAGCTCATTTCTATGTAATATTTATTGGGGTAAATCTAACTTTCTTCCCCCAACATTTTCTAGGGCTAGCAGGGATGCCGCGACGAATTCCTGACTACCCAGACACTTTTCTTAAATGGAATGTAGTTTCTAGCTGAGGATCCCTAGTATCTTTTGGTGGCCTCCTATTTTTTATCTTACTTGTTTGAGAAGGGCTAGTCTCACAGCGTCCACTGGTATCAGCAATGTTACCTCAAAGAGCTATAGAAGTTCAAACTAAGGCACTACCTCACAGAGCACACACATTTATAAGGACTGGTTGCTTCTTTTCACCCAGCCTAATTAATTAATTAAGAACCTGCTATTAGAAGGCTAAAACCAATCTTATTAGTGCGAGTTTCTCCACGGAAACAAAACCCTATTATTAAAGCTCTAAATGGGACAGCCATTGACCTTCCAGTTGCAAGTAATATTACGATCTTCTGAAACTTTGGCTTTCTGCTCAGGGCTACCCTAATCCTTCAAATTATTACAGGAATTCTGCTCGCTAGCCACTACGCGCCTAACGTAGAACTTGCTTTTGCATCTGTGAATGCCCATATTGGCCGAGACGTCAACTCAGGTTGAATACTCCGAAACTTCCACGCAAATGGGGCGAGAGCGTTTTTTATTTGCATGTACCTTCATATGGGACGGGGGGTATATTTTGGCTCATATAACAATGTTAAAGCTTGGTTTGTCGGCATTGTACTAATACTTCTCTCAATAGGGACCGCTTTTTTCGGGTACGTGCTCGTTTGAGGGCAAATAAGTTATTGAGCTGCGACTGTTATCACAAACCTTCTAACTGCTATTTCGTATGTTGGTGAAACACTAGCTCACTGAATTTGAGGGGATTATTCTGTTAGCAATTCCACGCTAAACCGGTTATTCTCTTTTCACTTTCTATGTCCGTTTCTTATTGCTGGCTTAACTGTATCTCACCTTATTTTTATCCACGAAACTGGCTCTACGAACCCTACCGGGCTGAATAGTTTCTCACTAAAAGTCCCATTTCACCAGTACTTTACAGTAAAAGATGGTGTGGCTCTTGTACTATATTTTATATTACTGGGAATCCTAGCACTTTTTCTACCTACTAGTCTAGGAGACGCTGAAAATTATAACCAAGCAGATGCTCTAGTAACCCCGGTTCACATTAAACCAGAATTTTACTTACTTTGAGCATACGCGATTCTTCGTTCAGTTCCAAATAAACTAGGAGGTGTGGTTGCGATGTTAATAGCAATCGCACTACTTGGAGTTCTACCATTTCTAAATAAAAGGAAACCCGGGTGTAGCTTTTGCCCTGTAAACCAAGTAATTTTTTGAATTTTTGTGGTAAATTTCTTCCTTCTCTCCTACATTGGGGCTTGCCCGGTAGAAGCTCCGTATGAAATGCTTGGTCGAGTTTTTAGGCTAATTTACTTTGCCTTATTAATTCTAGACCCCCTTATTAAGAAATATTTTCACGAAGTCCTACTAAAAATGTAAAAGACTTAAGTTAACTAAACTATCAGCTTTCAAAGCTGAATATACTCTAATGAAGTAGTCTTTGGTGGCCGCTAACATTTTTCTAAGCTTTGATCCTTTTATTTGTGAAAGGTTAAGCTACCGAGAGATTTACTTTTATCTCCCCATGTTTTTTATTATTAGATTATTAAGAGCTCCTTACTGGATTACAGGCTCTGCCGGTAACAGTGCAGTTATTACACTATCTGGTGCCCTGGTGCCTGGGTGAATAGAAACTACTAGGTTTAAGCTAAAAGGCTTAACACATGTTCTAATAAGCCTTTTTGTTGTAATCTTTTCTCTTAACTTAACGAGAATGTTCCCCTATGTTTTTGCATACTCAGCGCACCTTAGATTTTCTGTAACTCTAGCGGTCCCGCTGTGACTATCGCTCCTATGCTCAGGTTGGCTTAGAAACCCTTCAGTAGCAGGTGGGAGGCTAGTCCCTTATGGGGCTCCTATAGGCCTTACACCATTCCTTTGTGTTCTTGAAACCGTAAGGCTTTTTATTCGGCCACTCTCGCTTAGACTTCGACTGGCAGTAAACATTAGAGCAGGACACTGTTTCCTTTCTTTTATTAGGCAGTTTATTATTGCCATATTATTCTGCTTCCCAGCAAGGCTAGTACCAATATTATTTGTTCATTTAGGTTATTTTGTTTTTGAGATTGGTATTTCTTTTATTCAAGCATATATTTTTACGACCCTACTCGCTCTTTATTCTAATGATCACCCAACTAATTAAATGAACCGACAGCCTTTTCATCTAGTAGAAATAAGGCCTTGACCTTTTACAGGGTCTATAGGCGCCTTAGCTACGGCTATAGGCCTAGCTAAGTGATTTAGGCAAAAATCACCCTCCCTTCTTTATTTTGGGCTATTACTAATTATCCTAACAATAGTACAATGGTGGCGAGATATTATCCGAGAGAGCACATTTATAGGGCACCACACATCCCCTGTAGTTAGGGCCCACCGCTTTGGTATGGTCCTGTTAATTGTATCTGAAGTGTTATTCTTTGTTTCATTATTCTGGGCCTTTTTTCACAGTTCTTGGTCTATTTCACCAAACCTAGGCTGTATTTGACCTCCTGTAGGTATTCAAGCACTAGACCCCTTTGCAGTGCCACTACTTAATACGGGGTTTCTCCTTTCTTCCGGGGTTACAGTTACTTGGGCCCACCATGGGATTGTAGCTGGAAACCAAAAAGGAGCGGTACAGGGGCTTCAACTAACTGTGTTTCTTGGGGCTATTTTTACTCTCCTCCAAGCAATAGAGTACAAAGAAGCTCCATTTACGATTGCAGATAGCGTCTATGGATCAGTGTTATTTGTAGCTACTGGGTTTCATGGGTTACATGTACTGATCGGGTCTACATTTCTTCTGGTATGCCTAGTACGCACTTATTACTTTCATTTTAGGCCAAGCCACCACGTGGGCCTAGAAGCAGCAATTTGGTACTGGCACTTTGTAGATGTCGTTTGAATCTTCCTATACCTTTGCCTTTACTGGTGAGGGTCTTAAAAGACAAGCGTGAAGCAAAAGCGGGCTTCTAACCTGCTCAAGGGGGTTTGACTCCCTCTTGTCTTTATGGTACCTTTTCATTTTCTAATATACTCAACACTTTTTCTTTCCACCGTCATGGCCGTTTCTTCTTGTAGTTGAATTGGGATGTGGGTAGCATTTGAGATTAACACTCTTTCTTTTATACCCTTCATTAAAAGAAAAGGAGCTGCTAAATATTTACTAGCTCAAAGTCTTGGGTCTGCGATAATCCTTAGCGGCCCTGCTTTTGGGAACGAGATTTTTGTTATTGTAGGAGCTATACTAAAGGCTGGAGTTGCACCAGTACATGCTTGATTCCCCCAGGTTATAGATTGCGTTTCGTGACTGATATGCCTTGTACTAAGAACCTGACAAAAAATCGCCCCGATCAGGGTACTACTAGCAGTTCACGAGAGTAGAATGTTTTCATTTTTTATTGTGGCTAGGGCACTAATTGGGGCTCTTGGTGCCGTTAAGCAATCCCGACTACGAGCGGTTATTGCCTACTCTTCAATTACGCACATGGCTTGAACCCTAACTGGCATGCTGGTGGGGACAAGAGTAGCACTCCTCTATTTAGCGGTTTACTGCCTAACATCTGCCCTACTAATACAAAAACTTGCAAAAACGAACAAAAAAACTACGGTCATAAAAGACCTATCTTTAATCTGACTACTTTTTTCTATGGGGGGAGTCCCACCTTTAATTGGGTTATTACCAAAAATGTTAGTACTTATTAGAGCCCCACTTGTTGTTGCCGTACCACTGATAGTATCATCTGTGATTATACTGTTCGTATATACATCACTAATATTAGCTAGTATAGGGAAGTCTTTTTTTAACGGGGCAGGACCCTCAACGTTCTTAATACTTTGTGCTCCTTGTATCTTTCTCTAGTAATGCGCCGGAATGAACGGACATCCCTGATGAGGATGAACATGGCTTTACGGGGCCCATTACTTCCAAGATGAATATAGTTTCTATTAATATTCTTGCAGTAAGCTCGTTTCTAATACTTGCTCTGTGGGCTGTTGGGTTAGTAGCACAATACCGCGAAAAATTAGACCGTGAGAAATCTTCTGCTTATGAGTGCGGGTTAGACCCTAATAAATCTGCTCGAATCCCATTATCCCTACGATTTTTTCTGCTTGCTGTGATTTTTCTTGTGTTAGATGTTGAGATTGCACTAATTATGGCGGTCCCGATTAGACTTAAAGTAGGCTTAGAAGCCACAGTAGTTGCTAGAAGAATTTTTATGGTGATTCTCATACTAGGCCTTGTTCACGAATGACGTGAAGGCTCACTTAATTGAATATAAATGTCTCTAAATTATAGTCGTTTTCTTTGGGTTATAGTAATTTTAACTTTTGTACCCGCTGCACTAATCTCAAGGACTTCGAAGAGCTATCTTCTTGAGTTAACTCTGTTTTCCTTTAACTCTATCCACTTATCATTCCCTATCGTGTTCGATTTTATGAGCCTTCTTTTTATATCAACAGTACTATTAATTTCAGCCAATGTTCTTAACTTTTCGAACCTTTATATAGAGGATGAGGTTTTTATTTCACGTTTTACACACCTTGTAATACTTTTAATTGGCTCTATAGCAGCCCTAATTTTAATCCCTCACATTACTGCACTCCTACTAGGATGGGACGGGCTGGGGCTAGTTTCATTCCTACTAGTTACCTTATATGCCTCACCAAAAGCGCTAGGGGCTGGGATGTTAACTGCGCTTACAAACCGAATCGGGGATGCTTTAATCCTTATCAGTATTAGTTTTATAGTCGAGTGGTCTTACCATTTAGAATTAGTAAGATTTGCTGGACAGCCGATTGCAGCACTATGTATTATGGTCGCAGCAATAACGAAGAGTGCTCAATTACCCTTTTCTGCCTGGCTCCCGGCCGCTATAGAAGCCCCTACACCGGTTTCTGCTCTTGTGCATTCTTCAACCCTAGTCACGGCCGGAGTATACCTGCTTATCCGGTTATATAGGTTTCTTAGACAAAGTAGCTTCTTTAATGCCTCTATTCTGATTATTGGGGCAGTAACAAGACTTTTTGCAGGGATAAGCGCCATAGTAGAATTAGACCTTAAAAAAATTATTGCTCTTTCAACCCTGTCGCAGCTTGGGTTTATAATGATAAGAATTGGTCTCGGAGCACCAAAACTTGCGTTTTTTCACCTTCTAACTCATGCGATGTTTAAAGCCCTTCTTTTTATTTGTGCTGGGACGCTAATTCACTTCCACGGGCATGCTCAAGATATTCGTCAAATAGGGGGAATTAGGATACAATTACCGGTTACTACGGCGGCAATTTCTATCTCAAGCTTAGCCCTATGTGCGGTGCCTTTTATATCTGGGTTATACTCTAAAGATGCTATCCTAGAAGCCTTTTTTTGGGCCCCATATAGTTTTGTTGTGGTACTTATTGCTCTCATAGCAACGCTTCTTACTGGGGCTTACTCTGCTCGACTTTTCTTTTGTGCTATTGTTTCTAGCCAAAAAAGTAATCCAATAACACGGTTATCAGAGCCTATGAAGACGCCGATATTTGCACTAAGCCTTGGGGCTCTTATGAGGGGAGCTACTATTATGAGAACAAATGGGCCATTAGCCTTAGAGCCTTTTAGTCCATTTGCAAAATCAATTCTTACCCTAATCCTTTTTTCTGGGCCGGCCCTAGTTATTTGGTTTATAGGCCCTACGGGAAGAAAAAACTTCAAAGCTACAAAGTGGCTATTTTACTCCGCCGGCAGAGGTATGTTATTACTTAACCCGATAACAACACATAAAATACTAACTTGAATTTCAGGGCCTATTAATACTATAAGAAATACAGACAGCTCTTGGTTAGAAGCGGGGCAAGCTCCCCTTCTAAACATTAAAGTTTCTGCTTTTATGGCCGCCCTTATAGCAAGGGGGTTCTTTACTATCGTAGCCTTTAGCGCCTTTAGATAAAATGTCTCTTCCAATCTTTTTTATTGTAGTCTATCTATGTGGGGCTCTCTCTATAGCTTTTTTTACCCTACTAGAGCGTAAAGTTCTAGGGTACATACAACTTCGGAAAGGCCCCAACAAAGTAACATTTATAGGGCTTACTCAACCCTTTGCGGATGTACTGAAACTATTTACAAAGGAGCAGAGAAAGCCCACTTTTTCTAGCTCCGGGGTCTTATTTTTTTCACCTGTTCTAGGACTATCACTTGCGTTTTTTATTTGGTCTTTATTTCCGATAAAGTTCCCCTGCTTAATTGCTGCCTTTACTGCCGTAACCTTACTTTGTATTTCTAGAATAAACGTATACGCAACTCTGCTAGCTGGCTGATCCTCTAACTCTAAGTACGCACTACTCGGGAGCCTACGAGCAATTGCACAAACTATCTCTTATGAGGTTTCCATAGCCCTAATTATGCTATCCACGCTTATTCTAAATGAGTCCCTAGAATTAAGTGAGATGATGCGAAGTAACTTTTCCGTAGCCTTTTTCTTTTTTCCTATTGCTTGCACCTGGCTCGTTACTTGCCTGGCCGAAACAAACCGGGCACCATTAGATTTTGCTGAAGGAGAGTCTGAAATTGTTTCTGGGTTTAATGTCGAATACAGGGCAACCCCTTTCGCTTTTATCTTAATAGCTGAATATATAAACATTATCTTAATGTCTACTCTAACGGTTGTACTGTTCTTAGCTAGGAGATCTACCATTATTAGGACTCTAACCATCATCTTATTTGTATTTGTATTAATTTGAATTCGTGGAAGACTTCCCCGTATACGCTATGATAAGCTTATATCCCTCACTTGAAAGTCTTTTCTCCCTATAAGTCTAATAGCATTAATAATCGCCATGCCGATTTGCTAATTTGCCCTTTAGTATAAGTGTGTACGCCTGCCTTCCAAGCAGAAAGTTTTCTAGAGAAAAGGGGTAAAGAAAGCTTAAAGCTTTCAATATGTTAAAGATCCTTTTACCCCTGTTTTTTAGGGCTCTTAGACTATATTTAATCCCTGTTGGCGTAGGATGGCTAATCATTAGAATAGTCCTCGCGTTTTCTTCAGAGTTAACACAATCAATTTTTTGTTTTCAAGGGGTTGTTAAACCTATAATCATCCTAACCTTATGGGTCGCCGGAATAATACTATATGCTAGTAGCCCTATTTTCTCTAATCGGGGAGGAGCTTGGTTAATACTATGTGTATTTTTACTAAATCTGCTCCTCGTTCTCACGTTTAGCGCTAAAAACCTTTTTAGGTTATATTTTTTCTTAGAAAGCACCCTTATTCCCACACTTTTTCTGATCTTCGGGTGGGGTAACCAGCCAGAACGGCTCCAAGCCTCAGCATACCTTCTTCTATATACTGTGTTTGGCAGGCTACCGCTGCTAATTGGTATTAGGGTAATCAGGTTTCAAGGCTCCATCTCTTTCCTTTACCCTCCCGCGGCTCTTGCAGGGGGCGGAGTCCTTTGGCTCGCTATGATATTCGGGTTTTTTGTGAAAATGCCAATATACCCTGTACACCTTTGACTACCTAAAGCACATGTTGAAGCTCCTCTGGCCGGGTCTATAGCACTGGCGGGTATCCTACTAAAGCTGGGGGCTTACGGCGTTCTAGCTGTTGGTGCTTTTGTAAGGTTACCTTCTGGAGTAGTATCTTCTACGATAGCTATCTGCCTTTGAGGGGGTGTGTGTACGTCACTTATTTGTCTACGCCAGACAGACATAAAAGCCCTGATTGCATATAGCTCTATTGGGCACATAGCTCTGGTCCTAGGAGGGCTTCTTAGCTGTTCTGAACTGGGCGTTAAAGGAGCTATCGTAATTGTAGTAGCCCATGGGCTAAGGTCGCCAGCAATGTTAACCTTTGCAAATATCCTATACGATGTTAGGTTCTCCCGAAGTATTGTCCTTTGTAAAGGAGTAGCTTCACTATTACCGGTTATAACCCTGTGTTTTTTTCTTACATGCGCAACCAACATGTCTGCCCCACCCTCTATAAACCTTTTTGGTGAAGTCTGGCTAATTATTAGGGTAACAATATTATCAGGTATTACTGCACCTGTAGTGTGTATTATATGTTTCCTTGTGGGTGCTTACACTCTTTTTCTATACACTTCTGTGTGCCACGGGGGCTCTCCTAGTTTTGCAAACCCTAGCCACCTATTTAACTCATCTTACTCTTTTATTATGTTTATACAGCTATGGCCCCTATGTAGGCTAGTTCTGAACCTCCCTGTAATCTTTTAACTTAACTAGTGTAGCTTAAACACAAAAGCGTTGCACTGAAAATGCAAAAATGGTTTTAGGCCCGCTGGTAAAAGTGTCACTTCTAATTTGTATTACCCTTGCATTTCTAATGCCTGTCGCAGAGTCTCCGTTTTATATGGGGGCCCTAGTTCTCAGGCTATCTATCGTAAGAGCGTTTATCCTTAGAGAGGCTACGACGTGATTAGCTCTTATTCTTTTCCTCATATACGTTGGGGGCATGCTTGTTACTTTAGCTTACTTACTAGCTCTCTGCCCAAACCAAGAAGTTGCATTTAGCCCAGCTATACTTATCCCTATACTACTAGCCTTATTCCTCCTACAAGACAAAAATATCCAACCAATAGTCAAGAGTTGAGAAGTGACGGACATCTACAAGACTTTAAATTTTTCTACCTTAATTATCCTAGCTGTCGTCCTATTTCTTGCTATAGTTAGAGTTGTCAAAATAGTTAGTCGATCTGCCGGAGCTCTTCGTGCTTTTAGGGCTCAATAGAAGCCTTAGTTAAATACATAACAGTTGCTTGTCAAGTAAAAAGTGCCTCTTTGGCAGGTTTCTCATACATTCTGTAGTTTAACTAAAATACTCGCTTTGGGTGTGAGAGATCGGAAAATCCTTCGCAGATTGATACGGGCGAAAGCTAATAAAGCACCTAACTGTTAATTAGGCCTCTGCTGCAGTACTTAGCAGCTCACCCGGGTTTAAGGTGGTGTATAAAACACAATGGTTTTTCGTTCCGTAGTTGTAGAGCATTATCTACCCTTAACAACTCTCTTGGGAAGCTTTGTAACAAGCGCCGGGCTTTTAACCCGGAAAAGCCAACTTAGGCTCTAAGAATCTTAAGTAAACTAAAAAAGTTATCGGGCTCATGATCCGAATATGGGGGCACATCTCCCCCTTAAGTATCTTTAGGTAAACTAAGGAAGTTACCGGACTCATAACCCGGGTATGGGGTATTTCCCCCTAAAGACTTTAAGGTGGTGTAGTTGTGCACCTAGGGTTTTGGTCTCTAAAGATTGGGAAAGTTCCCTTCCTTAAAACTTCACTCTAATTTAAGTTAGAATCTGCGGCTTGCACCTGCAAAGTGGGGTTTCCCCGAGTGAAAGGCCCTATAGTTAAAAATTAACGCTTAGTTGCAGCCTAAGAAACGGGATTTTCCCTGGGGCCTTTTAGGGTTCTGGCAGAAAAAGTGCCTCCGACTTAGGATCGGGTTATATTGCATTAGCAATGCTCCCTATTACAGAAGCCCATGAGGTGGCTGAGAATTAAGCAGTGAGTTGTAGCCTCATCTACGGAAAGTTATTTCCCCTCTTGAAGTGCTTGAGGCCAAAACAGCGGCGTTGGTCTTGTAAACCAAAAATTGGAAATCTTTCCCCGGCACTTAGCAAAAGAAGCAAATTAGCAATCAGATTTCGGCTCTGAGGATGCCCCTAAAGGGGCCTTTTGTTCGTGAGAATGTTTTTTTTTCCTGTATTTGTGGGGGCATTACTGAGCTTACTATCTCACCGCCGACACCTACTTTTATCACTCCTATCTCTTGAAGCTATAATGCTGGCGCTAGCTATCTCTATTTCCTTATCATCAACTCTTATGGTAAGTAACTTGTGCCTCATTGTTGTGTTCGTTTTCGCTGTAGCCGAAGCTAGGCTTGGACTAGCTGTACTAGTGGCAATGAGTCGATTATCCGGGAACGACATAGTTGCAGCTTAATATTCTTTGTAGTATAAGATAATGCACCTCGCTTACACCGAAATAATGGGCAAAGGCCCCAAAGAAAATTAGAAGGTTAGGCTTCCTTCTTTTGTGCCCCAAAAGAGAAGCCACTTTACGAAGAAAAAAAGAGGGCCACTTTTTAGCGCCGAGAGGGGAGAGTCAAAGGCGAAAAAATAAGCCCGCGGCTGGGTCTGCCGGCTTTTTAGCTTTAGGTTTGGCTTCTTGAGGCCTAAAGCCAGGCCGCAGGTAGCCCCCTTTAAGAGCCTTAAACCTCTCCAAGGCCTAAAGCCAGGTAGTTCACTTTAAAAACTCTAAACCTTTCCAAAGCTTTTTTTTGTCTTTAGCTTTAAGGGAGCTGTGCCCGAAAGATAAAACCCGGGGGGTAGAGGGGGGAGGGTCCCCCCTCTTAAGGTAAGGAAGCTAGGCTTCCTTCTTTTGTGCCCCAAAAGAGAAGCCACTTTACGAAGAAAAAAAGA